>Ga0315296_10000029_pt1 | contig 170477 bp, 201 predicted proteins | sample YL17G14_18_MG_FD_203921 | JGI IMG/M metagenome (GOLD analysis project Ga0315296, IMG submission 203921) | Sediment microbial communities from Yellowstone Lake, YNP, Wyoming, USA - YL17G14_18 | ecosystem: Environmental > Aquatic > Freshwater > Lake > Sediment | place: USA: Wyoming | collected...
CTGGGATCCTTGGGCAACTGAGCTACTGCTTGTCGAAGTCATCCACAGCATTACAGCTACTACCACTACTATAGCCACAACCACGATGAGTAGGTACTCAAGGGCTGTTTGTCCTTTTTTTGATATCGGGTTCATTTTGGGTTATCTGATAACCTCTTTTAAGGTTGTTTATGTTATCTGGAGGAGGATAAAAAGCTTTATGATTGTTTATCTAGGCCCTGAAGTTAATATTTCATGATAGTAATACCGGCAGTCGACATATTGAAAGGCAGGTGCGCGCAGCTGACGCAGGGCAGGCCGGGGACTGAGCAGTTCTACGGGGATCCTGTCGAGGTCTCAAAAGAATGGGAGAAAAGGGGCGCTAAGATGCTGCATGTGATAGACCTTGATGCGGCTTTCGGAAGCGGCGACAACCTTGGCAAGGTCCTGAAGATAAGGTCTTCTGTAAAGATCCCGATACAGTTCGGCGGGGGGGTCAGGACTATCGAGAGCGCGCAACAGATCTTGAACGCAGACATAGACAGGGTGATAATCGGAAGCGCGGCAGTCAAGGATCCTGAAATGGCCAAGACCCTGAGCAGGGAGTATGGGAGAGACAGGATAATGGTGGCAGTCGACTCCATGGGCGGCAGGGTTGTCATAAAGGGCTGGACCGAGAAGACAGGCATAAGGACTACCGACCTTATCGAGAAGTTTAAGGAATATGTCTTCGGGTTCCTTGTCACGGATGTTGACAGGGAAGGTTTGATGAGCGGGGTTGACATAGAAGAATTCATGGATATTGTCAGATTTACGAGGGCTAGGATATGCGCATCCGGCGGTATAACAACCGAGAACGACATAAAGGCGTTGGGGAGAATCGGCGTCTGGGGATGTGTTGTAGGCAAGGCCCTTTATGAGGGCAAAATTAATCTATAGACAGGAACCCCCTGAACGATGCGTTGACGCAGCAGTCCCACTTCTTCTCCTTTATGAACGCGTTCCCTGCCGGCACGAACTCCTCGCCGCTCGTCAGCTCGAAGTCGTAGGTGTAGAACTCCTCGTCTGCGTCCTCGCTGACCTCGAAGCATATCTGGTTGCTGCCAGACTGAAGAGAGACCTCACTCGCTGGCGCATCGCATATCCCCTTTAGGTCTGCAGGCAACTGAGGGCAGTCGCCGACTGTGAATGAAGTAACCTCCACTGCGCAGACGCAACTCCGTGGGGCATATACATCAAGGCAGAAGCTGTCGCCCGGCTCGACCTCCGTGATGTCGGGGTAGACGACCTCAGTTATCGGGCCTGCATGGTAGATGTCATTGTATATAGCTTCTGCGACAGGGTTCTTCAAGAAGATGAACTGCGGCTGCATCCATTTGCCCTGGTTGTCCTTGTAGATCATGAAGAAGTTGAAGTTTGCTGTGCGCGCAACGAAGACGTCTGTCGGAGGTACATACTTCCTTAGGATAGCCACAGCGAGATGCATCTTGTAGGTCTCGCAGGAAGAGATGTCCTTTAGGCAGTCCCATTTGCAGACCCAGCTGTTCTCGGACTTGCTAACCGTAGTGCGAACCACGCAATCCCTGTCTACAGGACCCTCAGAATCGGTTATGTTGCACTCGGCTTCCACCTTCCTGATTAACTGCTTAACGCTCTTGTCGTCGAAGTTCAATCCGTAGGCCCCGAATATGTTCGGCCCGACATTGGGTTCAAGACAACCCAAGTACGCTATCGGAGATTCGATTGCACAAGTGTCGTTGGTTTCGTTTGTAGTATTGGTCACGTTAGCAGGAACTGCGGGCGGCTCTCGCTCATATACCGGAGACGGCTTTGCATTGGGGAGCAAGTCTTGCCCGTCAGCCGCAGCATCGGTGAGCGGGACTTGTTGAGCGGTCAGTATGACTATCAGGGTGAGGATTACTATTATGGCGACTACCGCGCCGAATAGAGTAAGGCGCCGCTGTATGTAGACCCTTCGGAGCTCTGAAGGGTTTTTGACCAAAGAAGGCTCGTCCATAACCACCCGAGCATATAACGGGTAAATGTATAAAAACAGATATGTTTTTTTGCTTTAAGCTGTAATTCAACTATGGTAAGATTCCCGCTGGTAGGAAGGATAAGAGTCACATCGAAGAACCCAGCTGATTTCAGAATAAAAAAACTGGTCTTAAGCAGAGCTACTGATACAAAAAAACCTGCAGTTCCCCGCCTTAAAGTGAAACCGGGTGAGACAAACGCAGAGAAGACAAAATTTGCAGTCGGGTCTAGAGAGTTCCATGGCAGGCCACCTGGGCTGAACGACTGGCAAGCAAAAAGGCTACAAACTCACCAAAAGCTGACTGGAGGACTCAATACCAGCTTCGCCCATATGCTAAAACAGCTAAGTAAGCCACCAGATAAAAGATTGAAGATGGCTGCATAATATGGATCAACAGACATTCACTCGCATGGCCGACGATATGGATTCCAAGATAACCATGGTTAGCGAGTTCATAGAGCGCGCGCACCAGGAGGGAATAAGCACGATAGAAGCGATCGCTATGCAGAATCACGTCCGCAGGGAGTTCAGCCCGAAACAACGCACAAACTTCCGCCAGCAGATAGCGTCTCTCTATAGGGGCGGCAATATAAACATGGAACAGAAAGAGCGCATGGATCGGCTGCTGGACAAGGCATCAAAGATAGCGGATGAACATTTCCTCAAGCTTTCAAGGATAGTGCCCGAGAGCCAGACCATGACTGCCCCCAGAGTGCTGCCAAAGAGATTTACAAGAGGCCTGGGTGACAGTCAAGCGAAAAAAGTCAGGAAATGGCTGGGCCTAAAGGAGAGTTAAGATGGGCCTGTGGGGTGTCATCAAATCAATGTTTGGGATGGGCGACAAAGAGCCCGAGTATCCGGTCTATATTCCTCCACCACTTGTATATACACAAGCAAACCAGCCGTTTTTGGTCGTAGGGGAACCCCAAGTCCACGACCACCACTGGGAGCAGATGAAGGAGAGGTGGGGGAAAAGGATGGCGTGGGAGCGGAAGAGGCGCTCGAGGTATGGCGGTTTCTAATTATTGATATTTTTATAGACACTCCCGTTTTAATACCAGTTCTTTTAAAAAATTCAAATGGTGGTAAAAAAATGACACTAGTGCAAGACGCTATGAGCGCTTCCATGCCAGGGACTGCTAAACAGTTCCTTGGAAGTGTGCAACCGAAGCCGATGGGGCAGATGATTGTTTACTTGGGTATATTAGGTGTGCTGCCTATACTCGGATTCCTTTTAGGAGGATTGATAGCAGGCGGTATCGTGTGGGGCCTGGTTTTTGGAATAATTATTGCCATAGGTCTCATTGTATCAGCCATAGCAACTGGATTCATACTCTCCGCGATAAGCCAGGGGACTATTGGGAGGCAGATAACTCCTGATGAGGGGATAACCTTTATGGGTTATGCCATGACGCCTGTCTTTGCAGTAGCTTTCTTAGGGGGTATACTGACATTTGCTGCAGGCTGGGGAGCAACGTTCCTCGGTTTGTTGCTGATAGGGCTTGCGGGTCTTTACAGCACATTCCTAGTGTACCTAGGAGCAACGGCAAGATATGGGCAGGACAAGGCCATAATAGTCGCTATACTGTTCCTAATAATAAGTGGAATACTAGAGTGGATATTCTGGACTATTGCCTGGGCAATAATCTGGAACATGGTATGGGGTTCTGTTTTGGGCAACCTACGCGGTGGTTACTACGGCGGCGGTTACACTGGCTATTACGGCTACCCATAAGGGGTCAAATCCCCTTCTTTCTTTATTTTAACTCTTTCTTTTTTCCTTTTTCCTTAGCTTCCGCTAAGCCGGTTAACCAAATAGAATCAGCCGACGACAGACCCAGTTTCGAAGTCTTTGTCGACGGTTAATAACGTCAACTTGTCGTCCTTGCCCGCAGCCAGCAACATGCCGTTCGACTCGACTCCTCTCAACTTCACAGGCTCGAGATTTGCGACGATGATTATCTTTTTTCCTTTGAGTTCTTCAGGCTTGTAGTACTGCCGGACCCCTGCGACTATCTGCCTTTTCTCGCCGCCGAGCATTATGTCCAGCACGTAGAGTTTGTCGGCGTTCGGGTGAGGCTTGACATCAATAACCTCAGCTACCCTTAAATCAAGCTTCTCGAAATCCTCGTACTTTATCCTGCCCTTTATCGGCGCACAGGAACTGCTCGCCGGACAGCCTGCAGTGGACGCCGAGTCCTTCTTGCCTAGCTTCTCCATTTGTGCTGCTATATCACTATCCTCTATCTTCTTAAAAATAGGCTTCACATCCCCGATCTTGTGGCCCTTCGTTATCACCAACTCGCTGGCGCTCTTCCAGTCACCGCTGGAGTTTATCTGTTTAAGGACCTCGGCACTCGAGAACGGCATAAACGGCTCAGCCAGTATCGCAAGGGATCTCGCTAAATTCACACCTAGGTTTATCGTGTTCTCGGCGTTGCCCTTCCACGGCTCCTTCTTCTGGAAGTACTCGTTGCCTGCTCGCGACAAGGCCATTATCTCCTTGAGCGCGTCTATGAAATCGAACTGCTCCAGGAACTTTGTAGCGCGCACATGGGTGTCTTTTATCTTCTTTATTATCGCCTCGTCGTCATGGTCCAGCTTGCCGAGGTTCGGTACGACGCCGTCGAATTTGCTCTTGCAGAACGTCAAAACCCTGTTGATGAAGTTCCCGTAATTGCCTATCAACTCGCTGTTGATCTTTTCGCCAAACGCCTGCCAGGAGAAGTCTATGTCCTGGTCGATGGCTGCGGCTGAGATTAAGAAGAACCTCAGATAATCCGGCGGGAATGCCTTAAGGTAATCGCTTATCCAGACCACATGGTTACGTGACGTGGACATCTTCTGCCCTTGCAGTGTCAGGAATCCACCAGCCTGCACAGCGGCAGGAGGCGGGAACTCCCTTTCCGCCATTAACATCGCCGGCCAGAACAGAACGTGGTGGTAGATTATGTCCTTCCCTATGAAGTGGACTACGCGACCCTTCCAATAGTCCTTCCAATCCTTAAGTATCTCTCTGGTGAACGAGACATAACCGATCGGTGCGTCGAACCAGACATAGAATACCCTGTTCGAGAAACCGGGTATCTTGACTCCCCATTCCATGTCGCGGGTGATGTCCCAATCATCCAGCTCATCCAGCCACTGGCTCGCATAGTTGCGCGCATTCGCAGATATGCCAGGTTTCTTCAAATACTTCCTTAAATCGCTAGCGAAGGCCGATAGCTTGAAGAAATCGTGGACGATCTCCCTCTTCGCTGGTGTGCCGCCGCAGACAGCGCACTTAGGCTCCTTAAGCTCTGTAACCGATAAATGCCTGCCGCATGTCTCGCAGTGGTCGCCCCTCGCCTGCGCATCGCAATGCGAGCAGATGCCATTGACGTACCTGTCCGGCAGGAACCTGTTGCACTTCTCGCAGAACATCTGCCTGACAGGCTTTTCCTTTATGTAGCCGTTTGCTTTTATCTTTTCAAAGAAGTAGTTTACGGTCTCGTAGTGTATCCTCCGTGAGGTCTGCGAGAAGTTGTCGAAAGAAATCCCTAAAGCCTTCAGCTCGTTGCTGATTATCTTGTAGTATTTGTCGGCTACTGCCTGTGGTGTCGTCCCTTCAGCCTCTGCCTTTATCACTATAGGGGTCCCGTGCTCATCGGTGCCGGAGACGAACTTCACGTCCTCGCCCCGCAGTCTAAGGAACCTGACATATATGTCCGCAGGTATGTAAGTCGAGCGGACGTGCCCCAGATGCATGGGTCCGTTGGCGTATGGCAGCGCCGATGTTACGAGAGTCTTCATCGCGAGAATACAAGCGGGTGTAATTTGAAGGATTATGGTAAAAACGTTTGGTTATGTTATATAGAAGGGATTTCCGGCTTTTTATAGCCTTTTTATACCCTTCCCTTCTAATAATCCGCTTTTCCTATAAAAAGCCTTGTTCTAAGCACGCATATTTTGAGGGGTGAAAAATGGCAAAAGTCAAATGGGACAAAAAACTTGAGAACCTAGTAGTGTCTGTTTCTATCGACCAGAGGATAAACCTTGAGCAGTTCGCAAGGAAGGCGAAGGATATCGAGTATGACCCTGACCACTTCCCGGGCGCGATCTACCGCATGAAGGAGCCGCGCGTATCTGCGCTCATCTTCTCCTCAGGGAAGGTGAACTGTACGGGCGCACGCCACTGGGACGAAATACCGATAATCGTCAAGCAGTTGGAGAAGAAATTCAAAGAGGGCGGGCTGAAGCCGAAGAAGATAGAGAGCAAGGTGCAGAACCTGGTCGTTTCGGCGAACCTCGGCTACGAGGTCAACATCGATGTGGCCGCAACAGAACTGGACAACGTCGAATACGAGCCCGAACAGTTCCCGGGTCTGATATTCAGGGTAAAAGAGCCAAAGTGCGTCGCTCTCGTCTTCACGAGCGGCAAGATCAACGTCGTAGGCGCGAAGGAATGGGAGTTCATAGACAGGGCCATCGCGCAGGTCGACAAGGCTCTAAGGGAAGTCGGGGCTATAATGGAATAAACCCCATTATCTATTATTCTTTTATCGTTTCTTTTATTTACAATCTTTCGACCCGAATTGTCCCGATTTAGCTCAAGGTTTTTTAACTTGACCTTTCAAAGTTAACCCCAGGTCTGGGTGGTCCTGCTAGTTCTAAGATGCCTGCTGATGCTGAGATTGATTGGAGTGATATTGAGACCTTCGTGAGCGAGCAGTGCCGCGACGAGCTGAACCTCGTTGGCGAGCTCTACCCGAAAAAGCAGAGCGTCGAGATCGATTTCCAGAAGCTGGCAGAATTCTCGCCGAGCCTTGCAGAGCGCCTGGCAGCTGCCCCTGATGAAGTCATAGACGAGTTCAACAAGGCGCTCGAGCGCGAAAAGGCACACATACCGTTCTCTACAAAGTTTGATGAAGAACCTCGCCTCTATGCCCGCTTCAAGAACCTGCCGTCCGAGAATGAAATCATGATAAGGGATTGCACTTCGGCCTACCTCAACAAGTTCTTCACTGCCCAGGGCCTGGTGACAACGACTACGGATACCCTCCCAAAGGTCTGGAAGGGCGTCTTCGCCTGCAGGAGGTGCAAGACCGAGGTGGACATCATCCAGCCGAAGAGCGGGATGAAGGTTCCGATGGCCTGCGAGAGCTGCGGCCGCCATGAGTTCGAGATGGTGCCGGAGAAATCAAAGTACATAGACTTCCAGAAGATTATGGTCCAAGAGCCGCTTGAGATAATCAAAGGCGGCGACCAGGCAAAGAGGATCTCCGTCTGGCTCGAAGAGGACCTTGTCAAGAAGAGGATCGTTCCAGGACAGAGGATAATGATAACGGGCAGCCTGCGGTTAGATCCGCCAAAGCCTAAAGAAACTGTTTATCAGAAACACCTCGAAGCCAACAACATTGAATTCACGGAACAGGAGTTCGAGGAACTGGAGATAACCGAGGAAGAGGAGCGCCAGATAAAGAAGCTGGCAAAGGATCCGAAGGTCTATGAGAAGCTGGTGGCTTCGATATCGCCTTCCATATACGGGCACAGCGAGGCTAAGGAAGCCATACTCATGCAGCTCTGCGGCGGTGCGTCGCACAAGAAGCTGCCTGACGGGACCACTATCAGGGACTCAATCCATATATTACTAATCGGAGACCCTGGGACAGCCAAAAGCCAAATACTAAAATATGTGAATCGGTTGGCCCCGAAATCGCTATATGTCTCAGGCAAATCAGCAACTGGCGGCGGCCTTACTGCAATCGCAGAAAAGGATGAATTCGGCGAGGGGGGCTGGGTGCTGAAGGCGGGTGCACTGGTTCTTGCGTCGGGAGGGTTGGCCTGCATCGATGAGTTCGACAAGATGAATGATCAGGACCGATCTGCCATACACGAAGCCCTTGAACAGCAGTCGTATCACCCAGATACAGAGGTAATGCTCTCGACTGGGGGGAAAATCAGGATTGGAGAATTTGTCGACGGACTGCTCGACAAGTATAAACAAAAAATCAGGAAAGGGGTCGATTGCGAGATATTGTATGCTGGAGACATCGGAAACTGCAAAGACATCCCCGAAATATTGAGCTGCGGTCTAGACGATACGTTCAAAATATACCCAAGGACAGTTGACCGGATAAGCAGGCATAAGGCCCCCGATCACTTCATAAGAATTTCATACTCCCATGGGCGCGGGATTACCGTCACGCCAGAGCATCCGGTCTATGTCTTGGAGAGCGGTAAGATAAAAATTATGAGGGCTGACAAAGTCGGGGCGGGTATGATGGCCCCAATACCAAATCGTCTGCCGACTAGGAATGTGGCTCATGCCCTGAAGGTGGTAATAGACGGTCATCGAAACTGCAAGCGTGTCACACTGCCAGTCGCGATCGGAGGAGAGCTTAGTAGGTTATTAGGTTATATAGCTAGTGAGGGACACTGTTACCGCTCAAAGGATAATGGCGTATCGGAGATCATGGTCTCAAATACGAATCTGGGGATAATCAAGGACGCAAAAGGTATTGTGGAGAGCGTCTTTGGCATAAAACCGTGTGTGCAACAGCAATCTCCAGAAAAGAGAAAAAAGGCGACTAAGAGTCTTTATACTGTAAGGATTGTGTCATCCACTTTATACGACTTCTTTAAACTAAACTTCCCAGAGGTAATGCGATTGTCGAGCGAGAAAAGAACGCCAGATGCTGTCTTCAAAGCATCCGACGAAGAGAAGACACAATTCCTGATAGGTGCGTTTAGAGGCGACGGGTTTTACGATTCCGAGAGGTTTGGTTATGCTACAAGCTCGTACGGTCTGGCAAGGGACTACGCAGATTTGATGCTGCAACTGGGCATTTATTCGTACATAGCAGAATCTGGAAGGTATAAATCGAGAAGGGAAGGGGTAGAAAAGGTCGCATATAAGGTCGTTGTCTCTGGCTATGACAGCATGAAAAAGTTCTATGAGCTCGTAGCGAGAAACGATATAAGATTTAAGAAGGTAGAGACTTTTGTTCTGAGGAGTAAGAACAAGCTGAATGACCACGATTGGTTCCCCACTGAGCTAATAGCTAGGATAAGGAACCTATTAAAGGATTACCGACTAGATGATGGCTATTTCTACAAACACCTCAAAAGCGGCAGTAGCGCACATAGAAAGGTGCTGTTAGGATTTGTGGATAAAATAGGGTCGTACGCCTCTATAGTGCCTGACGGAGGCCTAATAAATCCAAGGGGAGTAAGGAGGAAGTACAGAATCCCACTATCCGCAGTCGCTGAGAGGCTCGACGTATCGACTAGCATGGTGACGTACATGGAGAGGAACCCAGCCACGAGGAACTATCCCAGACTTTTGGAGCAGGTTAGCAGGATGGCCGAAGAGAAAACGAAGGATACGCAAGAGGAGTTAGAATCAATAAAAGAGTTGCTCAACTCAGATCTACGGTTTGTGGGAATAACGAATGTGGAAAGAGTGCAAAACAGGAATTTGGAGTGGGTCTATGACATGACTATCGAGCCAGAGCATGCTTTCGTAAGTGAGGGTCTCTTGTTGCACAACACTGTCAGTGTCGCGAAGGCGGGGATAATAGCGACATTTAAATCCGAGAGTGCCGTACTTGCAGCCGCGAACCCGAAGTACTCCAGATTCGACCCGTACAAGCCACCGGCCGAGCAGTTCGACATACCGCCGAGCCTGATATCAAGATTCGATCTGATATTCCCGATAAAGGACGTGATGGACGAGACCAAGGACAGGGAGCTCGCAACGCACATACTCAAGGCGCACAAGCTGGCACAAAGGACTGCGGCGGGCTCAAAGGCCACGGCTAGGGATGAGGCAGAAGCCGGCCTGACGCCTGTGATCGAGCAGGATCTCCTAAGGAAATACCTCGCATATGCCAGAAGGAACTGCCATCCGATTTTGACTGACGAATCGATGCAAAGGCTTGGCGATTATTACGTTGACCTGAGGAAGCGGAGTAGCGGCGGGAGCGTCCCGCTGACTCCGAGACAATTAGAGGCCTTGGTGAGGCTCTCCGAGGCTTCGGCTAAAGTGAGACTGAACAAGACTGTCGAGATCCAGGACGCGGACAGGGCGATAAGAATTGTGGAGTTCGTCCTTAGGGAGGTCGGCATGGATAGGGGGAGCGGTGTCTTTGACATCGACAGGATAGTGTCCGAGCACCCGAAGTCCGAGCGCGACAGGATATACACGATAACCGGCCTTGTCAAGGGACTCGAAGAAGAATTTGAGATGGTCCCTGTGCAAAGGGTCATAGAGGACGCGCAGAGCTACCACAACATAGACCCAAGGGCCGCAGAGAAGCTCATACAGGAGCTCATAGACAAGGGCGACCTCTACGAGCCGAGACACGGCCATGTGAAGACTGTCAGTCGGTAAGCCCGTAGAAAAATGAATAAGATAGCCTTTTTCGTTTTAATTTTCGCATTCTGTACAGTCTTGGGTCTTTACATCGGCGCGCATTCGATAACTGATGTCGGCGAAGTCAACCCTGCGACAGGCACTAGCGTCAACGATCCGCTGGGTGCGCTCTATTTCTTAGGGATTATACTAGTCGGCACGACGATTCTGCTATTAGTCCTTAAATACTATAAAGGAGATTTGCTCTTCAGGATATTCGAGGTCTATGTGATATTCGTCGGCTCGATGATGCTCTGGCAATACGTTCTTTTTGACCTCTTCAATGCAGCGCCGTTCACAGTCACTGAAATGCAGTATCTGATTGCAGTGCTTATCGTGTCTGCGATGACGGTCATCGTCAGATTCGTCAGAAGAAATTTCACCGTCATGAACCTGACGCTCGCATTCGCCATAGCTGGCGTGGGCGGAGTGCTCGGCTCATTCATGGGATTCCTCCCGTCGCTCCTGCTGGTACTTGCGCTCGGGACTTATGACATCATAGCCGTCTTCAAAACAAAGCACATGATAAAGCTAGCCGACCAGTCGCGTTTAAGGAAGATGCCTGTCATGTTTGAGACCTCCTCAAAGGGTATAAAGACCGGCCCGCGCAAAGGGGTGAAAGAGGAGGAAGACATATTGGGATTAGGCACTGGCGACATCGCGATACCTCTGATCTTCTTTGTCGGGGTCTTAAGAACCTTCCACAACTGGATTCCTGTTATTGGAGCAGTCATTGGGGCGGGTGTGGGCCTCGGAATCACTATCTATTATGTTACTACTGTGAAGCGTGTTGCGCTTCCAGCCCTCCCGCCCATAATAGGGGGCAGCGTCATAGGCCTCGGAATTTCACTATTAATCAAAAGCGTTTTATAGGTTATTATCCTGTCCAGATAACCTTATTTTTCCTCCTGAATCTTGCCCGATGCCAACTATAACTCCTCGTCTTCGCATATATATCCGTTTCGAAAATGACTTCTCTTGTGTGGGTGAAGAGGAAGACAAACCTCTGCGAGATCTGCAACAGGGTCATGGAGATAGGCGAGCGATACAAAGGCCGGTGCCTCAACTGCGGCCTGGACTTCTGCAGGAACTGCGAGGGAGAATACAGCGTGTGCTCAGCCTGCGCTAAATCATCTTTATTCCGAAACGGGGCTTCTAGCTCTGTTATGGGGTAAAAAGCAGGAGGCGGACAAAGGGAGAGTGGCGGGGGCTCGCAAGGGCCCCCAGTCACGCTTAATTCCTATGTGTGTGGCAGGTCCTGGAATCTCGGCTTGAGCTTATCTAGCACACCTGGGAGTGTTGTGTACTCCATCTCACTTGGTGGTAGGAGGTGCGGCTGGAACGGGCCATGTCGCCTCATTATGTCAGCCATGCGGTTCGTCATCGCCCTGGCCCTATCAAATCCTGGATCGTCAAAGCAGTCAGCTGGAGCAGTCAGTCTTCCTTCTTTCATTGAGAACGCAAGCGCTATGAGCCTCGGCGGCCCGTCGAATCTTGTGCAGTTGGCGTCTTTCTGGCCAACAGGCATGAGCGGCCCTCTATGGCTCCCTCGCATCCAGCCAGCTACGTAATACGGGCTCGCAAATGGGTTCAGCACTTCACCAGTCGCTGGATAACCGCTCTGCGATCTGACCAGCATGCACGGGTCGTCCTTTCCGACGTACTTGCCCGCGATGAAGTTGAGTTTCTCAGTGCTAGCCACGGCAGCTATCTCGCCGGTCTTCCTGTATATCCGTTTGACAGCATAGTTATCGGTCAGCCCGATTAGCGCAAGTAAATCATGCAACTCCTCGGGCGTTCTCAGCGTTATGTGCTGCGCCCCCTTCACGTCCTGAACCTCGAATACGAATCCATCGTGCAGCTTTGGGTCGATAACAAGGCCTGCGGTGTTTTTTGGGTCTGCGAACATCTCGTAGAGCGCAAGGTTGAACGCAGAGGCTTCCGTCTTGTCGGCCATGAAAGCGACGAACGCCTCAGCAGGCCTCTCTTCTATCTCCATCTCGGCTATGCCCGGGCCCATCCCCCTGACGTTGCCCGAGAACGCGTCCTTGAGGAGGTCCTGGCCAGCGGCGTAAAGGCCCATCTGCTTGGCAACCTCAGCGCCTTTTTTGAAAGTGTCCCATGCCAGCTTGTGTATCTCTTGGCTGTCGACTCCCTTGCTGTGGGTCATCAGCAGCTGTACGTCGTCACCGCACCGGGTCACATAGTAGTCTATTATTACCTTCTTCTTTTTCGCGTCTGCAATGTTCTTCCTGCAGACATCCATCACTTCTTCGGGCGTCTTTATGTGTCCGCCCACGCTTCCGATATCTGCTTTGATCAGGGTTATGGTGGTTTTCATCGTAAGTCTCCCTAAGGGCTATTATAAATAATAATGGGTAGGTAAAGATAAACTTGAGCTTTTAGGCCAAGGACTTTTCCAGCTCTGCCACGAAGTCCTTGCTGCCTATGTAGATGGGGGTCCTGTGGGTTATCTCCTTCGGTTGGATCTCCAGTATCGGCTGCTTTCCATCGCTGGCAGCACCGCCAGCTTTCGTCATTATGAATGCCATGGGGTTGCATTCTATCACCAGTCTTAGCTTGCCCTGCGGCTTTTTCTGCGTAGGCGGATAACAGAATATGCCGCCGTAGTTCAAAACCTGATTGATGTCGCCGACAAACGCCCCTCCGTATCTCAGCTTTATCTTGCGCGCGACCAGCCCGCTTATGAACTGTGAGAACTTTGAATCCCAACCTTCGTTCCCGCCACCTGCGCTGTAGATCTCGCCCTTCTCCGGCAGGGTTATGTTCTCCTTTGTCATGAAGAATTTCTTCTTTTTGTCCTCATAGTCATACTCGTTGATTCCCCTCTCTGTGGCCATGACTATGCTTGTTAGCGGACCATACACGACGTAGAATGCCACTATCTGGTTCTTACCCTTTGTCAGTATCTCTTTCTCCTTGTGTATGCCGATTATCGTCCCGAAGATGTTGTTGCTTTTTATGTTGGACGAGCCGTCTAGGGGATCCATAGTGACGACGTAGGTACCTCGTCCCATGGTCGGCTGCTCCCGCTCCTCAGAAACGATGGCGCGCACTGCGCCGGTCTTCAGCAGCTCGTTCGTCAATATGCCATCGGCCCAGACATCCAGCTCCTGCTGCGTTTCACCGTATACATTCTGCGTCCCGGCGGCTCCGCGCTTGCTCGGGAAATCGTAGCGCAAATCAGCAGAAACATGAGCTATAGTCATTATTATCTTCTGTAGGTTCTTGTCCATCCGTGAGATAGCCGCATCGAGGGTTGTTCCGTCCATTTTAGTCTTCAAATGAGATTTTTATTGCTAGAGTAGTTAATGAGGATTGAATAAAAAATACTTCTTAAAATGACAACTCCCCGGCATAAATGCCGGGGTATCTCCGTGATAGGAAGGCTCAAGACAAGAAGCTTGTCATGAGCGACTGACCTGGCACGGCACATTCGTAGGCTATGGAAACTGGCTGCTCAAAGTTCCAGTTCCCTTGGGAGCAGGCGATGTAGTGTTTCACCGTGTCGGCAGTGACATTGCCGACGGAGCGGTAGAACTTGCCTGCCGACCAAACGTGCTTGCGCGAAAAGCGCGCGAGCTCGGGGAAGCGCTGGAACAATCGACGCGCAGATATGCCCTTGAAGAGCTGGACGACTCGCGAGATCGAGTCGCTCGGGTTCACTTCGACGAAGAGGTGGACGTGGTCGGGCATTATCTGGAGCTCGTGTATGACAAAGCCGTATTCTTCCGCAATCTGGCGGAAGAGCATGTCGCACGCCTTTTTAACGAAGGCGTTGTTGAATATCGGTCGTCGGTACTTGGGCACAAGCACTACGTGGTAGGTCAGTTGTCCAAAGCCATGGCTATAGTTGTTTAGTTTCATATTGTCTCCATGTAGCGCCTTTATGGTCCCGCGCGGCAGCGCGGGCGCGCGCTACATAGAGTCTATCACGCTCACAAAATAAATGAGGAAAAGCGGTCTCCTCCCCGACTTAGAAAGTCGGGGTACCCGACCGCACAAAATGTAATGGCTCCAAAGATTAGTGAGAGGGGGGTACTGGTTCCTGCCGATGTCCCAAAGGCAGCTGCCGCCGAATATGTGAAGAATTATCTCGAGATAACGAAGAACACCGGAAGGCTCATGCTCTTTGCCGGCGACCAGAAAGTCGAGCACCTGAACGACGATTTTTACGGCCAAAACATAGCGCCAGATGACGCGACCCCCGAGCACATGTTCAGGATAGCAAGCCAGAGCGAGATAGGCATCTTCGCCACGCAGCTTGGGCTCATAGCAAGGTATGCAAATGACTACAAGAGCATAGCATATCTGGTCAAGCTGAATTCCAAGACAAACATCGTCAAGACTGCAACAATGGACCCGAAGAGCGGGCAGTGGTTCGGTGTCGATACTGTAGTCGCTTTCAAGAAGGCTAATCCATCAATAAAAATCGTTGGCGTAGGCTATACCGTATATCTGGGCAGCGAGTTCGAGAACGAGATGCTGAATGATGCGGCAAATATAGTTAACAAGGCACATGAGAATGGGCTCGTCGTAGTGCTTTGGATCTATCCTAGAGGCAAGGCAGTGGTGGACGAGAAAGACCCGCACCTGATCGCGGGCGCCACCGGGGTCGGCGCTTGCATTGGCTCGGACTTTGTCAAAGTGAATTATCCCAAGAAGGAAGGCGTGGACAGGATAGAGTCATTTAAGGAAGCTATAAAGGCTGCAGGCAGAACAAAGGTAGTCTGTGCGGGGGGTTCATCGACAGAGGTGCGTCCTTTCTTACAACAGCTGCACGACCAGATATTCATAAGCGGGGCATCAGGCAACGCCACTGGCAGGAATGTACACCAGAAGCCCCTCAAAGAGGCTGTAGCCATGTGCAATGCGATATCTGCTATAACCCTGCACGACGCAAGCGTCGATGAAGCGATGGCAGTCTATGACAAGTGGGCTAAGAAGTAGTTCATCCGTCGCCGTCAGAAAGTTTCTTGACAAGGTTTGGGACGTCTTTTGTGGCTTCTTCGGTTTTCTGCCCAGTCTTTAGGACACCTAATCGTTTTTTTATATGGGCGCGATCGTCATTTCCCAACTCCTTGGGCTTCCTTTTGAAGAGCGAAATTTTCATGTATTAATGTTTGGGTTAGAAAATAAAAATCAGATTCTTCGGGCGGAGAGCAGGTATATCCTCTTTCCGCGCTTTTTCTCTTTCATCGCGGTCTCGCTCCGTGAGATTGTGTACATGTCATTAGTTTCGGAGAAACTTACCTTAAAGCCCGCACTCTCGAGCTCGCGAACCAGGTTTACTGTCCTGTCCTCGCACACATTTGCAGCTACTTTCTGCTTTTCCTCATCGCTTAGCTCGTCAAGCTCCCTGCCATGCAGCAGACCATACAGAGCTTCGATGTCATCGCTGTCGCCATATTTATAACAGACGCTCTCTTTGTCGGGCTCGAATTCGGTGAGTATCGAGATCCTGCCGTCGTTTACAAGGACTTCGCGCATTTCTGCGCAGAGTCTGTCAAAACCGGCGTTCTGCCCGATGAGTCTGGCATAGGGGGAATCAAGCCGTATCTCTTGGTATTTCGTCCCGCTACGTATCGCTTCCTTAAGAAACTCATGCGCCTTCTTTGGAACGAATTCGAAATTTGGGTATTCCTTCTTTAGTTTTATCATAGCCTTGCTATCAAGACTAGCGAAGTAAGGGTCTACTAAAGTGTGGGCCCCTGTTTTGACGTTTTCCAGGTCAATAAGCGGTATGCGAGAGCCTAGATGCAATGTGTCTTTTATCTTGGAACTCGGTTTTACACCAAAGCCAGGTTTCATCAGTAAGGCAAGAAGGATATCTTGGAATCGGACATCTTCTTGTAGAACTCTAGGTCTGGCTTGTAGCTGTGCCAGCCTTCAAATATCTTGCCGAGACCTTCCCATATCAAGAACCAGCTGGCTGGCTCCAAAAAGACAAGGGCGAAGACGCTTGTGAAAGTAGGCTTGAGGAGCATGTTGGCGATTGCGACTGATGTCCCGAGGAAGGTGCCCACAAAGACCATCACGCCCCCCATCTTCTTGACCCTCCAGACCTTCTTCAGCAGGCTGGCATGATGCTTCTTGAAGTGGTCCCTGAGGCGCTCCTCAATGATGAGCTCCCTGTTGCGGTCTTTTTGCGACGTAGGTATCAGCAACGTTAGTTCTATGTCTCCTGAAACCTTGTCAACACTGCCCCTCTTGAGTTCTTCTAAGAAGTCCTGCGACAGTGCACGCACAGAATATGGCCGCGGGTCGAAGTCTGAGAATATATCGTCGTAAGTGTCGAGTATCAGGCTTATCTCGGAAAGCTTCAGAAGACGATCCTTCTCCTTCTCGTGCTTAGCCTCCAGCTTTCTCATAGACCGCCAAACGTCTGCAACTACTCGATCCGGTGAAGCTTCTTTCTTTTTGAGGATTTTGGGCATATAATAATAGCAGGATGCAATTAAAAAAGAGCCCCGCCGGGTTCTCTCTAAAAGTCAATTCCCGACGACTGGTAAGAGTTTCTCGGTTATTTTGGACTGCTTCTCTTGGATCTCTTTCTTACCAGCAGGGCAGCCAGGAGAACCGCAATCAGCAGCAGTATGACTATTATTGCAAGCAAGTATAGCTCTTGTTTCTCCTGTGCGGACAGTTTTTCAGGAGCGGGCCGTAGCCCGAGCGGAACTTCCTCCGCGCCTGTGGGTTCAGCTCCGACCATCTTGGTCATCAAGACCTCGTTTGAGACTGCGACAAGGTGGCCGCCGACCGTGACTGTGACTGGTTTTAAGGAGAATCCGTGTATCTGGGAGACGTCACCCACGTACCTCACAGAATAACTGAATGCCCTTCTTTCGCCGGGCTGCAGCGGGTCTATCCTTTTTATCCAGAACAGGTGCGGTTCGCTGGAGTTGTCTCCGTCGAGGATAAAGTCCTCCCGCGGCTCAACAGCCTCGAAATCAGAGGGGACATAGTCATCAGTAAGCAATATGCCGTCCACGACTTTGACGCCCCTGTTTTCCAATACTATCCCGACCGTTATTGCCTGGCCGGGCTCCGTTATCTTCTGCGGCGATGCATTCTTTTCAGCACTTAGGCTAACGCCGAGAGTGCTCCATTTTATCGTCAGTGTCGTCGGGTAGACATCGCTTTCTGCCCATAGGTATGAGGCTCGCCCATTCTCGATCCCGCTGCTGAGGTAGCCCTTGTTCGACCAGATGATCCCCTCAACACCCTTGGGCAACAGGATCTTCACGAGGTATTCCTCGACACTTTTGGAGCTTGACTTGTTGTTGATGGTTATCTTCGGGTCAAAGGAGAAAGTCTTCGTAGCATCGCCCTTTACCTCGCCCGCATAGGTTGATTCTAGGGTCTTGCTCTCGTTTGCCCCGAACACTACCGGGTTTGATAGTTTGGCATTGCCCTCCCACAAATCCGTGGACTCCGGAGACCCCAGACTGACGCTCTCCGCCTTGCCGCCCTCGTTCACCAAGACGTACCCCACAGCCACATTTGCGCTATCGTCTATGACTATATCGGCGGTTATGGACTCAATGCTCACATTGCCCCCGTAGAAAAGACTTGCCGAAGCCGTATCAGCCAGGCACAAGACTAAGATTCCGATTATTGTCTTTTTCATCATCTTAGGGGCATACGTCAGTACGATATGTTTTAAACCCGTCCCAGCTCGTCGGGCAGTGAGAGCCCCTCACGTAATTCCAAGTACGGCTACGGGGGCTTGTCTTTTCGCAACCGCAATCCAGGTTTCCATCTCCTAAGTTGTCCCTCCAGTCGGGACAGTAGAGTTCACCCACCGCATCGTTCCAAATATTTTGCGGGTTATGCTCACTCCAATCGGTTAAGAACTTGCTTCCGAGCGGCTCATAATCCATAATCCTCCATTTGTTGCGGTAATTAACTATGTTGAAGGTATGGCCGTACCCCCAATAACTGTCGTAGTGGTCCGCACAATATGCGCAATCTTCTGGGATGCCCAACACCCTCATCAGGGCCTCTCTCAAAATGGCGTGGTCCTCGCAGTCGCCGCAGTAGTCCTTCGGGCACTCGGTAGCCCCGCTCTCCTCAATAGTGTATATCGCGCTCTGCGCATGCAAGTCGTCCTCAATATCGCACCCGTTTTCCACGACATCGTCAGGATCCGGTATATAGTATATGTGTTTGTCCACGTAGTATGCCACAGCCTCCATTATGGCGTCCGAATTCAGCTCTAAGTCTGCGACAGTTACTCTAGAGTAATCGTCAAAGTGGGTTACCCTTGGTAGCCTCCACCTGCAATCCGGGTCTCTCAAGCAATTCGCGTACTCCAGCAAAGCCTCCTCTGCCACCTCCCTGACCCTCGGTTCGTCGAGGGAGAACCTCCAGCTATCCTGGCCGCTCCATTCTACCAACTGCCCAGTGCACTCATAGGGCACACCGCCGCAATAGAGGTGGAAACAGTCGGAGCACCCTATCGAGCAGGGCCCGCCGCAATCTATGCCCTCCTCACCTTGGTTCTGGATCTCGTCATAGCAGGTCGGCATGCATACCCCCGCCGTGCGGTCGCAGGCGCCGGGACATGTTATGTTGGTATAAAAAGCCTCGCATACTCCGCTCGTCTCATTGAATACGACTAAAAACTCCTGAAGGTGTTTATCATCGAAGCATCTGTCTTTAGAACCGCCGCTTGTCTCCCCGTAGACATATGCATTTACCCCGCCATCCGAGTCCCCACATATACACGCGCCGCCGTCACAAGGGCAATTCACAGACCTGTTCACAACCCGGTTGTTCTGGCAGTAGTATTCTCTCAAAGTCCGCGAGTTCACGCACTCGTCCCTTCTGTGAAGCGGGTCGAACAGTATGTGCCCGGGAGTATAGGTATTCCACCCACCATCGGAGTCAGTGCACTTGCACTCTCCGGTCTCGCAGAGGCACCAGGTTTGCTCGTAGGCCGGCCCGTCGGCGGTACAAAACGACTCGTTCAGCCTGGCGGAGCTGACACACCTGTCAGGCATCCCCCCAGCCTCCCCGCTCTCAAAATAATTCTTGCCGCCGTCAGAGTCGTTGCACACGCACACGCCGCTTTGGCACCCGTTCGGGCATTCATATGTCTGATTCCCTAGCACCCCGTTACCAGTGCAGTAATACTCCACAACGTTGCGCCCGTCGCAGAAATCGCTGTAAAGATTGCTTTGGCCTTCGGTCCCGTTCTCGGCGACGAAAATCATCGGTGTTGTAGTGCCCTGGCCTGCGTACGTGCAACCTATTGTCGCGGTTTCCCGTTTGTAATGCTGCACCTCACTGAGTGTCGGACCTGTACAGGTTTGCTCAACACAAGGGCCGAGGTCCTCAAGCGTCGGGCATAGGGTGCACGCACCGGGCGGGACAAAGGTCGGTAATTCTTCGACTGGCTCTGTCCTTGGGATCTCTAACGGCGGGAGACCTCCCTCCTTGCAATCGTCCCCGTCGCAGCCGTACTCGCACTCCTCCTCTTTGTAGACGCAGTCGTTGTCCTGGCCCACGTAGGCATCGTAATACCTCGTATCATCATCGCAGTAATCCGGGCATACCTCAAACGCGCAGCCGTGCCAGTAGTCGGGACCCTTCTTCGCGAAGCAGACTGTATGTTTCAGAGGCTTGGAATAGCTGCATTTCATGTATTCATAAGAAGGCCACACGTCCCACGTGCCTTTCTCATCTATGGTGAACTCCTCGCTGAACTGGACTTCATCCATGTAGTTCAAAGTTCTTCCACCGTCCGTGAAGCCAAAGTCCTTGTTCTCTGCCTCCTTGAGCCTCACTGCGGCGAAGACCCCCTTGCTGGAGAGGTTTATAGGCTCCTTGCCGACGTTTTTTAAAGTGAACCTGACTATGATTCTGCCACCTTCCTCAATATCCGAAACTGCCCGGACGCCAAAATCCGTGAGCTGTAGGTAGTCGTCCGACTTATCCGGGCCAGCATAGGAGCAGATGGGGTCTGCACTAACTATTAGCGGGAAGATCAGCAACAAAGTCGTTATCAGAAGTAATGCCCCCTTGTCCATCATTGGTAAATTGACTACTTAAGGGATAGGAAAGAAAAAGCTATGGCCATCTGAAGGTTGTTATATGAACCTCTTCAAATTAGACGCTAGTTCTCCAACTCATAATGACATTCGAGAGCGAGATAAAGAAGGTCCTGAAGGACATAAGGATAACAAGCCCCCGTCGGGGTTATCCAAATATTCAATTCCACACTTAATTACTTTTAGGGTTCTTTTTAGCTTTAAGCCCATCCACGACTATCAAATCTTCAAGTGAGTTGTCATCTAGCCTTTTGACCATTTGTGAGCCTTCTGGCGTTTGTTTTAACAGTTCAAGCACCTTCAGACCCAACGCTTGCTCCTTCATCCTTGTAATCTTCCCTGCTTCGGTTAGGGGCATCTTACAAACGTGGCAGTACTCCATAACTGGGCTGATGTCCGAGGAACAATTCCAACAGGTTGTCGGGGCTAGTTTATTGTGAGCCGGCTTCTCATCAACTTGCTTGCCTCGTGCCTTCCTGATGGCATTTGCCACGTCTTTGTTGGTCGCACCTAAGTGGATATAGGTCTGGGGCATATTCGACCCCATTCCCCATCCTAAGAATGATTTTAGCACGCTGTCCGTCACTTTAGGGGCTAACAGACTGGCTTGTGAATGCCTGAATAGATGGGGATAAATCCGCTTTGTGATACCCGCTTCTTTTGCCAAATCCTTCAGCATATTTCGGCATTCCCAATAGTTGAGAGGCTTAGTTTTGTCCCTGCTAGAAACCCAAAGCGGAGAGTTGGGGCCGTTATTCTTGATTGATGATAGGTATTGTCTTAGGTAGGGGACTGAATCCTCAATCGGGCATTCTCTAGGCCCGGTCTTGCCGTCCAAGAACGCAACACACCCCGAAGGGCTGAACACTATATCTTTCTTCGCCATACATAAAATTTCAGCAATTCTGCCGCCCAGCTCGAACAGAACATACACCAATGCCTCATCCCTAGGCGTATGAGCTTTCTTCGCCATCAATAGGATTTCTTCTTGTGTCAGCAGGTCTTTAGGGGTTAATTGATTCCTATCCCGTGAGCCTAGCCGTATCCACGCCACGGACGGGGGAAACTCTTTTAGGTCTTCGTATTTTTCATTAAACTGATATATCCGCTTCAATGCCAGCCTAAGCGATATTTTCGTCCACTTGGATAGCGTCAATCCGTTTATCCAGACAAGAGCCTGTTTAGCGTCCGCTTCATTTAACGTACGAAGGGGCTTTTTCAAGTTCCTAGCGATATTCCCAACATCATAGGTCATCCGCAAGGCTCTCGACTTGCCCAGTTCCTTTGAGAGAAGCCATTGGTTAAACTCCTCCAAAAACTTCTTGTCCCCTGCAGGCAACTCCGAATTTCCCAAATAGGACTTCAACAACCTATCAGTGTCCTTCCGGTATAAATCCCGTTCGGGGTCTATTTCCCTATTCATTGGTTTGTTTAATCTTAGCTCTGTATTTTTCCGTTATGTCTTCATCGCCCTTGTAGAGCGAATATCCTCGCCTCACAAGTTCTTCACACGCTATCTCTACTATGCCAACACCCTCCGCAGGTTTTGCGGGAGGTGTTCCTGTGGTTATTTCAACCCTTGCTTTTGTTTTTTCCATTCGTTACCTCTCTTGCCAGTTCAAACATGCGCTTGCCTAGCTTATCCTTTGTCGTCAGCTTCTTCTTTTCGAGGACTTCGACTATGGCTTCGAATCCGCAGCGAACCCAGAATAGGTTGGTGTCTAGCTCCTCGACCTTCCGTTCAAGTTTTGTCTTGGTCATTTTGCTTTTGAGCCTGAAAGCGCTAAATAGGAAATGACTGATATGACAGCTGGCCAATGGCTTACGGAACTTGGAAACGGCATACATGGTCTCTTTAGTGGGCAAGGTGGAGAGACTCTTGAAATAACAATAGCTGTTGTAGTGGTTGTTTCAGCCATCCTTTTCTCTATTGCGTCATCCATCAAGTCCGTTGTGTCTAACCGGTAAACAAACGGTGCTTTATTTATCCTGAGATTTGCCCCGTAGCCCACGCTAGAATTAGCCGTCATTTCACAGACCCCCTTTGTTTGGCATACCGTAGGTTATAGCCCGCCGTCCTGCGGGGCTTCTTATCCTTGCCCCTCTTACCGATGCCCACCTTGCCCTTTAGCCCTGCCTTAGTCCGCTCAGATATGCGTTTACGTTCCTGCTGCGCCATCCAGGAGAAGATTGCTATAAGCAATTGACCCATGCCCTCGTCTGATGTGTCAAGCCAAGGTTCCTGTAGGCTTCTAAGTGCGACCTTGTGGTTTCGTAGCGTCTCCAAGTAGCTCAGGGTACTGCGTATGCCTTCCCTTGAGAACCGGTCTAAAGCCCAAACCAATATCAGGTCTAGCTTCCTAGCCCTTACATCCTCGAGTATCTGTTGGAACTTCGGCCGATTAGCACTGCCACCGCTGGCAAAGTCCACATACTCGCTAACTACCTCCCCACCCAAGGCTTCTGCCATCTTGCGCAAAGCGACAAGTTGGTTCTCAGGATTTTGCCCTTCACCTTCGTCCTTAGACACCCGTGCGTATATTGCTATTCTCATTTTCAGTTAGTCTGATTTTATTGCAATTTGCGTTTTGCACGTGAAGCACTCAAACTTTAGATTCCCTTTCGCAGAAACGCCCACAGAGGTCATCTCTTCCTTACACCTCTTACATCTTGGAGTCATCTCTTCGTTGTCTCCTTTTGTTTCAACAGATAGCGTTCGTATGCCTCTTCAGAAGGGAATGTCGCAGCACGACCGTCCTTGGTCAAGCCTAATAAGAGCATTGCCATCTTCCTCGGTGGCAAGCTGCGAGGTCTTTTCACGAGCATGTCCGCAGGTTTTGATAGAATCCAACACCGCCCCCACTTTTTATCAAAGTTTTTTTCCAGTTTCAGACGGCTGCCGCCAACCATGAGCCACAGATAGAACTTGACAAGTCCATGCTTTGACAACAATATCATGACCTCCGACTTGTTAGCAAAAAGAGCCTTCTCTAAATATTGTTTCGCTATAATTGGGTCTGACAAGCTCTGGATAAACGCTTGGTCTTTGATTCCCTCCTTCTTGCTAGAGAACAGTGCCTTTTGGAATACCCATCCCCCGCTTTGGCGCAGGATATTCTCGGCCCGTCCATTGCCTAAAGGCTTGCCACGCTTTTTGCTCCGCACCGCTGGCTGAATCCACAGCGCAGCACCACGCCGAACCTTCTTCCTATCGCCTACCATCGGCGAAATATTCCCTGTCATTATACCCTATACGCAGCGTATCGCAAGTGAGTGTCCAATAACCGCCATCCGAACGAATGGCGGAAACCGATACTTTCTGGGGAGAATAGCCCTCGGCATCCGCATGTAACACGTATTGCGTATTCTCGACTTGGGCGAAAATTTGTAGCCCTTGTGGGCAGTCCGACCGCTCTTTATATGTGTCACCATAATACTTTGATTTCATCGTCAGTAACTTCCGCTATTTTTTTGTCCAACTTGTTGGTCTTAACCCTCACAGATACCGTTTTGTTTTTGGGTTTTGGCCTGTCGAGTTCCTTAGTTAACCTTATCCGGACTACCGCAGGCTTTGAGTCTGAAACCGAGGGTTTGGGCAGCGACTTCGGCTCGACCCGTATAAACGGCGGCCACACGCACCGCCCGATGTCATCATCCTGATACCACCACGGCTTTGGCTGTGTTGACTGGAGCGCAGGTTCCTTGCCGATGCTATAATCCTCTGGCCTAACCTGTGGTTTAGGCATCGGTGCGGGCGGGGGACGCTCGCTTATCCTACGCTCCTGTGGTTTCCGGTTCAAGAGAATATCAACCAATGTCATGGGATTGTCCTCCTGACAAAAATAAGGTCATCTTCCAATTTGATTCTTGAGACTATCAGCACGACTTCGGTTCTTGCGTCCAGTATATAGTAAAAAAAGTCACATGGCAAGACCTGCGGATGTAGGTCCCCTTGGGTTCTGAATGCTTCGACGACCCACCAAACACTTTTAGAGTCACCTAACTGGAGCTTCCACTTCTCGAAGTCGTAGGCCAAGTACAACTTCGACCTGACCCACGCCAATTTCGGTCTTTTATAAGTGTCCATTATTTTGGTTTCAAGACCTCCCGAATTAGATTCTTTTCTGTCGTCTGACCCTTGAACTCTCGCCGCACTGTTTCAATGACAACACCAGTGCCGAGTATCGCCGTCTTCAATTCGAGCAGATTCTTCGCTTGGAAGAGCGTCATTAAGCGCCCGAAGTCAGAGGTCTGCCCACACCACGTATGACCATCTGGGTATCGGCGAAACCCATGATAATTGTCGGTGGTCTTCTGCCCATCCGCTTCTATCATCACTCTAGCGTATAGTGGTTGATAGGCGTGGCCATTGAGGTCGGTTCTAGTCTCAGCGACCTCAAGCACCTCAAAACCATTCACTATCCCATGAACAGGTATAGTGAATATCGGTTTCGGTTCGTCCTCCCGCTCTGCCACAATGCGCCTCATTTCCTCGTCACTAACAGCAGTCACTTTACTGACCTTTCGCTCACTAGCTTCGTTCGGCTCTTCAGCCACCAGTCCTGATTGTGTAGTTTTCATTTTCGTTTATGCCTTTCGACCGTTAGTATGTTTTATCGCTTTACGACTTTCCAATAACCTGACCTTGGAGAGTATATGTCCCCCTTGTCATTGAGTTCCTTTATGTACTTCTCAACGTCGGCACTCGACATGTTGTGTGCGATTGCTTCCTTAGCTATCTTTTCAATAGACACCATCTCCCACTCTTTTTCCAACTCGCTGATGATGTGTATTATCTTAAAGAAATTGTCTCTGTCGGCAGCAGTGTAGTCAGCCATAATATAATCGATGTTAAAGCTGCCTGAGTCAGACGGGCAGATTTCCTTCAAAGTGTATTCCATAAGTGTTATCGCCCTCTTGATGTCGTCCTCTGAAACCTCGTCTGCCAACCGACCTTTGGCGAATGCTTCCGATATTCTGGCAATCGCTTCCAACTGTCGCGGGGTGATTGTAAGCGAATCTGCGGTGCTGCGTTTGCGGATGTCGATGTAGTATTTGGTCAGCTTCTTCATGCTGCTTTCTGGCATCTTTGGAACTTTCTTCTTGGCAAGCATCAGGTACTTCATCATCAGCTCTGGTGGGATAATATCTTTTTGGATTTTGCCTGTTATCGAGTTCTGACGGTTGTTCAGAATCGTATCAGCTACTGCCGTGTCCTTCTCTTCGGAAACTATGTCCCGTATTACGAAAATAAGGTCGAAACGGGACAAGAGCGCTGGTTGGAGGTTGAACTGCTCGATGAACGGCTTATTCAAGTCAAACCGTGAGTATTTTGGGTTAGCGATTGCGAATACATTAGTCTTGGCAACGAATTGTGTGGAGATGCCCGCTTTTGAAATACTGATACTTTGCTGCTCCATGGCCTCGTGGATTGATGCTTTTATTTCTGGGGGTGTCTTGTCGAACTCATCTATTATTACAGTGCCGCCAGATGCGGTGGGTAATGCACCTGCCTTGATGACCCACCCACCCTCACCGAAATCCGATTTTTCTGCGATGGCTGTAAGGCCACCCGCGGTCGTCCCACCGCCCGTTGTGTAGATAGACTTACGCTCGACCTGTTGGGTGTATTTGGCGAGCTTCGATTTGGCTACCCCTGGCTCACCGATATATATGAGGTGGATTGAGGCACGGTTGGCAGACTTGTCAAGGGGGTTTATGGTATCGTTGCCGCCGACAACATTCAGGAAAGCACCAGTTTTGGCCTCTTTATAGCCATAGACGGTCGGTGCCCAACTGTCGGGGATTATCGAGTCGTAGAGATGGGGGTCCTTTGCGAACTTCTCAATCTTCTTGCGTTCTTCTTCTGTGACCTCCACCTCGTCCTCCTTTTCTACTGGTTCTATGTGATTTATACGCAACATCTTAACACGAACGGCCCGAGCAGTTTCTTTTGTCTTGCGGGTTTCGAGCACGCCAGAGACTTTGTACCGCCGGCCGACACTTACAGTAAGGGTCTCGTCGCCTTCGACCCACCCCACGATTTTGGGCGGGTTGGCGGTGTCGCGCGTGATTTCAAGTGGCTCTTGGAATTGGATTTTGCACCAGTCCACGTAGTGGCAGCGAGATTCAACTAATTCAAAAGCATTCGGTCTTCCGCAAGTGTCGCAGACAATTGGGACTTTCATCTCTTCGTCTTCGAGGAGCAGGGTAGTCTCGGTGTCACACCGTTTACATCGAAAGACCGCCTTTTTGATTTTAGGTTTAACCTCTGTAGCCATCTGTACTATACCCTCAAAGGCACAGAATTTGTTTACGGCGAAACTGTTTATTTTTTCTATGGTCTGCATGACCTCCTCGGGTATCTCGCTTATCCGCACCTCTATGTCATGGAGGTCTTCGAGAGTTGCCGGAGGTTTATTGAAGGGAAAGGGCTGTAGCGCTTCGTGTAGGCAATCGTTCAGGAGCTTTAGGCAGGCTTTAGCGTCCTGCTCGAAGTCGTTCATGAAGTCCGCGCCGATTTCCTCTAAATCGGCGTATTTGATACATGCGCTACGCTTCAGTGGGTAGCTGGCACCTAGTTTGTTAAGCTCCTTTTTGGCTCGGGCCCAAAAGAAGGCATCTACACGGTCATGTATTGTTTGTTCTTTGATTATGCGGGTCTGGTAGTCACGTTCAGCTTGTTGAGCCTCTTCGAGCTTTTTTTCTTGGATTATCCGTTCGGCCTCTATCCAGTTCTTGACCTCGATTTTCTTGGGGTCTTGAAGAGATATTATTACAGCATGACCCTCCCTTAGCATTAGGCATTCATCAGGGTGGTGACTAAGTAGATTTTTTACTACAGGTATGGATGTTTTCATCAACATAGCAAGTTCTTGGTATCCGCTTTGTTGGTGGTAAAGTATGTATTGTACTGTTGGCCACTGACCTTCTGCCTGAACCCATTTTGGTATATCGTCGGGAGATTTGATAGGATTATCTATTTGTATTGTTGTATTTTTGTTATGTGTGGTTGTTGTTACGCTATTACTCTTATTACCTTTATTACCTTTGTTATTATTATTGTTCTTATTACCCTCATTGTTACGCTCATCTATGGGCTTACTATCGTCTGTTTTTTCCTGAGAGTAACAAGGGTAATAAGAGTAACAAGGTTTCTCTAGGGGTGGTTGTTCTCCAAGACCAACACTAATCTCGACCTTGGCTTGCTCTTCGGGTATCATCTTGTCGCCCCCTCCTCGCAGTACTCCGCCAACGCTGTGCCATTTTGGGGCGTTTTTATTTTTTCTGCGTATTCAGCCCTATCCGCACCGCAGACATGGTTTTGTGTCGCCTCACAGCCCTTTTGTGTCGTAAGCTGTCGCTTCTTGTAATCCCGATACCTATACCAAATCGTGATAATCCCGCAGTGCATTACCTCGGCAATCTGTGCGAAGGAGTAGTTTTTTTCTTCCCGGAGTCGGACGATTTCGGTGACATCAAGTGCAAGTCGTGGGTGTCCTCGACGGTTGGCGCGGGGGATAAACTCGACATTCGTGAAGAATTGTTGAGTTTTATTGTTTATCCCGATAACTTCCACAGGTTTGTCTGAACTTTCCCCGTCCCTCGCCAGGGGCGGGCTTTTCATTCTTGTCATCATGTCTTTCTTGAACACGCTACGCAGCGTGTATCGTGTTTATCCTGAAGCCGACAGCTATTATCGTAGAAATAATTGTCTTGCAAATCGCAGACACCTACTGGCTGATATTCTCGGCAGGGTCGTGGGGCAAATCCACCCGAGCAGCCTTCCTGTGGCGTTTTTAACGCCGCTTGTTCTATTGTCATTGTGCTTAATCGCACCAAGGTCTGGGGCATCCGTCGAAAGAGACCCCGACCTTGTAATGCTTGTTTAACCTGATGTTTTTTTGATGCCCAGCTTTTCTATTCGAAGCTGGAGAGCATCCCTTTCTTGTATAGATAGGGCCTCACGAACTGCCTTTGGTATTGTCAGTTCCAAGCTTTTACTGGAGGCTTGTCCCGCCCCCCGCCTTGCGAAGGCAATAAATTCCACGCATCTTTAGGTGTTTATCCTATATAAATAACATCTTTTTATCTTTTATGTAGTTATAATTATTCTGGGAGGGGTATTGTTGTTACCTCTATCTGTTTTTGTGGGTTTTTATAGTTATTCCAGTAATTTACGGATAGGGCGTAAGACCCCACGCTCTGACATACCCTCAAAATGATAACCCCTAATATACTAAGAAAGGAACTGAAGGTGATGGTTTCCGAGTCGAAGACGGGTGCTAGGGTCTCGACGAAAAGACTGACCCTGCCATTCAAGTTTTTGGAAGTTTCAAAGGCATTAAACTCGGCCAAAAAGCTCCAAGCGTTTTACCTTGAGGATGCCATCCTGCTTGTACCAGCAGGTGACAAATTCATAAAGAAGAATCCCGCCGCACAGGAGATGGCTCTGACGGTTGCGGAAGCTGGACTATTACATGGCAGGAAACTTTCGGATAAAACGATACAGGAAATTATGAGGAGTCCAGAAGAGTATGCGGCTATTACAGGGTTCATTCCCGAATCGAAGAAAAAGGGCAAATACCAAGTAGAATAAAAAGGGAAAAAATCAAAATAGGTTGACTAACGCCTCTTTTCTTCAACTTCCTTGAAAATACGAGTGGATGGACATAAAATTAAAACTGAAGGCGTGTACTAGATGGCTGTATAAGCAAATACGTTATTGGACTCTTTGGTTTCTATTTATGATTTTTTATCTCAGCCTTATGTTCAATGCTTCAAATGGTGGAGCAGGGGCAAATATAGAGTTTGTAAAACTATTGATGACTTCTTCCTTCACGCTTGCTGGATTTTGTCTAGTTAGCGGCATATTCGATTCTGAAAAGACACGAAAGGCAAAGGTTGTTAGAAGATTATTTGAGGCCAGTAGGGGATTCATTTACGCAGGTGCGTTCTATTTGACGACAATTGCCACTTCGGGTTTAGGGGAGAAGCCACTTGCGGGCATACCAGGGAATACTTGGTCAGTTATGGCAGTAGCGGTAGGGACTTACCTTTTTTCCGTGCTATGAGTTCGTTACTAATCGTGTTGTCATCATTCAATCCGAAGGAAACCGAAAGTAGCGAGAAGACGAAGCCTTGAAAGGACTTACGCCAGCCCGATAGGCCTCTGCTTCTTCCCTATTCGGAAGTATATCAACAAACCTATAATAACAACGAATAGTATCAAAATTATCGCTACTGCCAAGATGATTCCTGAATTGTCTGCCCCTTGTGAGCCACCCAAAGAGCCTGTGTTGGTATTTTGTGGGGACGAACATTCAGCACCATTAGCATTTGTTATACAGAACCCTGGAGCGCATGAAACAACACTTGGGGTATCCATCTTCCCATCGGCGGTACAATAGACCCTATTTGAACCGTCACAATACCAGCCTCCTAAAGGGGAACACTCTGCGGGTTCTTTACATAAAACAGTAAAGTTTGTTGAGGCTTTCTCCCCTCTGGCACCCTGTACGGTTACCGTACATCTATCGGTAGTTTCTTGGGATACCCAACACGATAAGTCTAAATCTATATTCTTTGACTCGCTTTCATTAAAGTCACCTATGGGCGACCATGTAGAAGACGAATACCCCAGATTACATCTCACAGCGATTTCCATGCTGCAATAGCTACTCCCGCCAACTTTATTAGTGACCTTTACGGATACTTTGCCATCACCATGGACTACGGGGGTGTTCCCGATAAGTTCAACAGTAGGGTTGCATACAACAGGAGTTACCGCCCAGCCATCAGAAGCACTTACAAAGCCAGAAAAAAACAAAACTCCGACCACGACCACAATCATAGCGTTCTTGTCCATCTTAGGCCTATCAGCTACTTCCTTACCTTCAGTATATAGACCATCAGACCAGCAACAAGGCCGCCTAACAGCCCAATTACAAGGTATAGCATGGAATTGTCTGCCGCTTTTGCGGGAGTACCAACATCCGGAGTTGTCCCCTGCTGACTTGCGACGGTCTTGTTGGCTTCAGGCTCTGCGCTAGCCGGAGGCGCTACAACCTTACATTCATGTTCCCGGCACACCTGATTCGCCTTGGTGCAGTCACTGTCTGCGCAGCATTCGTAGTTTACGCATGTGTTGTTTGCGATATAACTACAATCGCCACAGACTAATTTTTCGCACTTATGCTTTGCTACATCGCATTGCTCATCTCCTTTGCATCTTTCGTTTGAGCAGCAGTCATAAGGTTCGCATTCTTTATTCTCTAAGTACTCGCAATCACCGCATACTATCACTTTACAATAACCTGCATACCTAGTCTCGAAATAACCGTGGTTCAGGCTTTCTCCATTTTCCTCGGTAGTACAAACCTCATCATCTTCACAATCTGCGTCACTATCGCAATTTCCGGTGGGTATAACCTGTACACCGAGGTTCCGTGTATCACCTTCAGGGTAGAAGTTGATTCCATCGGTCCATGCTGGATAACCCGTTTCGACTGGGGGTACGATGAAAAGATACCAGTTGACACTAGAACCTTCCCATGTGCTGCGCCTTTTGAATAGCTCTTGGCTAACTGTCCCATCGAATGAAAAGGTTTTCTCTTCACCTCTTCGTATCTCTACCCTACAATCCCTATGGCAATTTTCTCCAGAGCATAAAGCGTGTGAATAGGCGGGATTAGAACCCCCCGTGGAGTATTTTGAGGATGTTAAGCCAATTAAATTAGTGACTGGATAAACATTGTAATAAGTGCTAGTCCAATCGTTATAGATACCCGTATTATCCATAAGCGTGACACAGAACACTTCCTGAGAACTCGCAACATTTTTTACCTTAATATCTACGTGATACTTGCCCCAGAAATTCATTTTAGCGTTCATAGCACCTTTTTCAAACCACCTATATCCTCCCCATACCTCTCCTCGTGGGTCGTCTATTGACAGATTAATGCGTACTTCTAGCTCAGGGTGTTCAACACAGTCGGCAATATACAAACATTGAGGGTTGGACACAAAAGTCTCTTCATGGGAGAAGCGATATTTTTTTGCATCAGGGTTTCCTCCAGGTGTGTTTATCGCCTCCGATTGGGAGGCACTTGCGGTAACTAGACACAAAAGGACAAAAGCAGATATGACAAGCAGGAAAATGTTTGTATCCATTTTAAGAAATACCCCTTAAATTGAGGTCTAAGCCTTTAAAAACTACTTGGAAGCCAAGTAAGCAACGTACCCCTTTGATATTGTGATTACAAGTAATCTAAGGAGTATGGACTCCAAGATAAAGAAGGTGGTGCGCTGGGGGAAAGGTCTGGCTGTCTATGTCACTATAGAGGCCAGAAAGCTAGGTTGGACTGACAAGGATTATGTCAGGATTGCGATTTCTAAGGACAATAAGGGCAAAGAGTGTCTGATACTCACGAAAGTGGAGTAGCGAGGGTTTGTGGACGGGGAAATTGCCAAGTGTCAAAACCCGAAAAAGAGGGTCGGTAAGATGTACGTGGCTACAAGGACTGGCCTTGAGATACTCAAGTCGTTGAAGAAGGAATAAAAACTTAACGTCCTCGATGTTTTATAACCTGTGCCGAGAACACCCACGACAAAAAATGTCAAAAGCAGGTTGGTTCGGGGTCGGTTTGTCGATTGGCATATCGGTGGGTTGGGTATTGTTGGTTCTCGTTGAGAATCCAGATTTAGCCCATATAATACTCCGGTAGTAAGGCGACTATCATAGAAATTGGCTATTGCTATTTTAGCACTTGTATTTTTATTCTTTACTCTTCAACAAAAAGCTGAGGAATAGAGGGGATATGCCACGGCCCTAGTTAACCCCTTTTTAAAGGAGTTTACTTTAAGTTAGCACTTTCGGTGAAGGTATAATGGACATCTCGCTAAGGACTAAGGAGATAGATTTGTATACTGCTAAGACACGAAATAGAGAACAAGAACGTTACGCTATTTTTGAAATTGAAAAACAGATTTTACAGTGGTTAAAGGATAACAAATTAGAGAAAGAGTTACATTCATATAAAAATATCAATATACTGATTAATAAGCTAGTATACTACATATCAAAAGAGTTCCAAGCTAAAAACCCTAAGTTAATAATCACCAGGGGCTGGTATCGATATGGTCCTTGTTTCGAACTTGGTCGAAATAGTGAAGATTCAATGCATCTTGGTTGGTTTGGTAGAATCGAGCTAAATAGGCAACAGAAGGTGCCAGAGGAAACGTCAGAAGTCTGTGAAGAGCAAGTACCCGTCTTTATCAAAAAAACCGATGAGGATATGTTTCCACACGACTATATCGAATATGTCTATCGTAAGAAATGCGATTTTGAGTGGTTGAAAGAATTTTATCTAACAAAACACAAGCTCACAAAAGATGTATATAATTTTACTAAGGTTAATGAGGAAGAATTGATAGATTCATTTATCGATTTTGATAGGGCTATACTCGATAAATGTTATTTAGGTAGGGCAAATATCCCCCGATTAGACATAAACACAATCTTAGATTTTACATCTCTTTTAAGCGAGGAAACACGTAATTGTGACCATTCATCATATTTTGAGTCGCTAAGAGATTATTTTAATAATAACATAATCTCCATATTTGCATTTAAGAATTATGTTGCTACTCTTACGTCATCTAATGTTGCCCACCAGAAAGTAATTAACTGGAGACTAAAAGGAAACTATACACGATATCTTAATGATTTAAAGAACGACCTTGTTTTGTTCCGTTCAACATGATGGTTCAAGATGCTCTTGTTTCACGATACATGCATATTTGTACATTCTGCCAATAGATTTGATATAGAATCCTCTGAATTTGCTAGTCAACTAATAGATAATGAAGAGTGGATTACTTCCGACATTGTACACACCGAATTAAAGCACATAACCTCCCGACGTGATGAAATTTATGAAAAAGTAATCAACTATGACATTGGTAAAAAAATAGGTAGTACATTTTCGACCTTGTATACTGAGTGCTTTCATTCAACACTCCACCATGATTATGAGAATGATGAGCGACATCTAAAAGAACTTTTCGCTTACTGTATTAAAAAAATTGGCGCTGGAGATTCAACGAAGATAACCAACGAATTGCTCAAACAATTTAACAGGTTAATACATGCCGAAATGGCAACTATTAGGAACAGGCTAAAAGCACTTTTAGACGGATTTGAAAAGGCAAGTTTTATTGAAGAACATGTGGTTGACTATCGGGATGAACCAATCTCAAAAAAGATACGCTATGTATTGTACGACATCCCTAATTTAAGAAAAAATCGACCCGATTTGGATATTCTAGTCGATGCTATCGTTCATTCGAACGAAGAAAGTGTCTTAGTCACACTGGTAACTACAGATAGCCACTTCCTTTCAGCTAGGTCAAGTATACTTACGGATATCAGGAAACTACATTTGCCTATACAAATTGAGATAGGGCATTTGAAGGAAGTATTTGGGCGTACTGCTTCTTAGTTTTTTGTTTAACCCATACCATTAGCTAATACTTTAAACATCTCACAAATTTGGACTTATGGATGCCTAATTATGCTACTTTCGCCTTTAGAATAAACCTGATGAATGAACCTGTGAGATAAATAATGAACTCGTCCTCATTTTCTTTGGTCTTGTCATTATGTTTTGCACACTCATCTTCATACTTGGCATAATAGGTTAACAGAGTGGTGTACATATTCCGTATGTCTGCTTTGACCCCTCGTTCTTTTAAGAACCTACCTAGGGGGGAGATTTGGTCTTTTAAACTTAAATTATTAGCTAGTACTTTTTTCAGTAATATCTCCAATGAAAACCGCATCTGGTCGACAATCATCCTCCTGTTGGCCTTTTGTGTATAAAGTTGCAAGCCATCCCTAAAATGCTCCAAAACATCTGGGTATTGTCCAAGCCATGATAATGTTTCTTCTACGAGCTTTTTATCTAATAGCTTGGCGCCACTTGGGTAGAATGTCGCTCCATCACCAGTTCGTTGTATTACAATGTCGACATACGAGTTCTTTATGTCTTTGGAAATAGATTTAAAAAAGGCATTTTTGTATTCCTTAGACAAGTTATCTAAATCAAAAACACATTCGATAGCATGAATGAATTCGACTAAATCTACTCTATAGGCCAATAGTTCTAGGGACTTGTAAACTTTTGAATCTTTAAAAAATTCTTGCATATCAAAAGCTTGGAGTGTTTGAGCCAGAGTGTCTCGACCCTTATAAGAAAAGCCGGTGTGTATTGCACCAATTGCATTTAAATATTCGCTTTCAAGTACCTTGTCTTCTAAAAAGGCTAAACCTAAGACTACATCAAAGGAGTTTAAAATCCTATGCACAAATTTTCTCTGTTCTTCTTCCTTATCAGGAGTTCTTCCGAAACGGCTATAAAACTCTTTTAAGTTACTTAGCATTTCAACGTTTTTGACAATAGTCCCTTTGTCAGAGCACTTAACTTTTACATAATATCTCTGGAATGAAATTAGTATCTAGCTAGAGTGTTCTCCAATAAAAAGCCATCGGTCGCCCAATATTATTTGAAAACGGGGAACTGCCTTACGGTAGGAAGCTAAGACTCATGCTTGGCATGTAGTTGTCATGCAAGTGGCTAGGGGGTTAAGCCTCCCCTATATACGTGCAGTTTGCATCTACCTCAATCACGTGGGATGTTGTTCCCTCTTCCAAACATTGCGCCATATTCGTGTAATCTTCTTCTGTCAAGGGAGTGTGAACCAAAACACACGTCCAACCAGGTAGTACATTACTATCTATACAAGGTTCATCGCTCATATTTGAGACATTATATTTTTGCATGATTAAATGCCCTCTGCACGCAGCTAAACAATGCTCTTTTGGACTTAAAGGAGTGCCATAAACATAACTATTTGGGTCATCAAGGCTGTCAGAAAAGCTATCTGCAACAATGGCAGTTCCTTGAATGCCGCTCTTACTTTTGTCCCATTCGCTGTTGGTCCAATTAAAGATTAGTAATATACTAATTATCAGGGAAATAAAAAACGCTATTGGGATTAACAGGTCTTTCTTTTTAGAGCTTCCCCGATTCATACTCTGTAAAGACATCTTCTATTTCCTCAGCTTTGTGAAGTACAAAACAACCCCCACTAACGCACACGCCATTACCGCCACTACCACATACAACATCGTGTTATCCTGAGCGGTCGCCTTAAGCTCTGTAGCCTGTTCTACACACCTATGGTTCTGGCACTTCTGAGTATTGCTACAGCCACTGTCTTCGCAACACGGATAGCTCTTACACGTCTGGTTCTCTGAATATTGGCAACCCTCACACTCGAGTTTCTCACACTTGAAGTTCTTACATATCTCATCGCCCTTACATGAGTTATTTTTCCTGCATTCGACTTCAGATAGGAGCACAACACTCATGCTTAAGGCATTCTCATCACAAGTCTGAGAATCTTTAATTAATTCTACATCATGTGCCTGAGAAATCGTAAGACCACCCCAGCCAGGGGGTTCTTCCATTGTAAAAGTTTGCCCCTTTAGTGTTATCATAGCGCAAGGGACAAAGGTAGCGATATTGCCTCTTGTCGCCGGAGGAACCACACCATTTATGCTTATCCTTGTCGTTGGGTTATTCTTAGTTAAAACAATATTGCTATCGTTAGAATGAGCAAAGATATTGTTATATACGTTATCTTTTAAGGAAATCCTAATTAGGGTTAGGTTGATATTCTCCGCAGAATATCGTAAGACAGCATCATTGATGGTTTTGGTTGCATCATACGTAACCTCATACATTAAATTGTCCCCCTCTATGCAAGCACCTTTACAATCCCAAGTAACTTCATAGCTCGCCGATGTTAGAGCGATTAGAGAAAGAGCACATAGAATCACAGCCACAATCATAGTGTTCTTGTCCATCTTAAGGATACGTCCCTGTTGCAAACATGCGAAGCAGCACAATCACCAGTATCCCAGTTAATATAGCCACTCCAATAGCTATAAGGTGTTTTTTGTCCATCTTATTTCTTTTTACAACCCCAGTCTGCATTAATCACACAAGCAGCGCACATAGCAGCCGATACAATCATTATGCTCTGCGCTATGACAACACTTATACATACTGTTTGGGAACAAGCATTAAGTGTTTGGATTTCATGAAGAATTGAGCACATCTCTGCACTGGTACTTCCAACCCACCAAAAGACAAGAGCAAGGAATAAAAAAGTTGCTGATAGAATGTACCACTCCCTTGAATTCATTTTCGAGAAGTATTGTGTTATTCTAACAGATATGGCTTAAAAACCCTAAGGTAAGAGTATCGCAGAGTCAGCACTATAAGTTCGACCACTCACTGTCAAATGCACGTGGAGTGTGCCTGAAATACAGTATTGTGATAATCTAAGTGGGTCGCTGAATGGTAGTTTTACTTCACCCACTATCCCTATTGGAACTCCAGTCAACTTTAGGTACATCTCCTGGAAGTCGCTTATGGCTACCTGCCCGCTAAATGTTTTGACAGTTGCAGTTACATCTTGCAATGTATCAGGATTATAACAGGTGACATCTAATTCGGCGGTCAATGAGCCGCTAACGGCTATCTGCGTGCCTGAAGAGTCATAGACTTTGAATTGGAGGAGCATTCCATCCACAGCAGCATCCGCGTTCCAGTTCGCTATCTCGGCATGGGATACCTCCATGTACTGTGGCGTCCCTGTTGGTATTGCAGGTGCTGGAGCTGCACAGTCTGCGCTACAGGTCACATAATTTTCATTTGTGTCACAGATACCATCACCGCAAGAATGAGCTGGGGGAGACGTTTGCGGCGGTGGGTTGGACAGCCCGAGCGCAGTTTCTATTGTTTTGGTCTTAGCCTCATTAGACTGCCACATTACGACGACAACGACGATTATTATAGCAAGTGCAGCAATAATGTAGAGAACATAGATTGGGACGCCTTTTGACTGTGGCTTCTCAGCTTGCGCGGATTTATCTTTGCTTTCTTTCTTCTCTAATGTAGCTCCACATTCCCCACAGAACTTCTTACCTTGGGGATTACTGGCTCCGCATTTAGCGCATTTGGTCATCTCAGAAGTCCATATTATTCTAACGAATACGGCTTAAAAACCCTACCTGCATTGGCTGGGGGTTTAAGGATAGAGGGGGGAAGTTATTGGCTCACCGCCTCCAGTAGCTAAGCAATAATTTGAACAGTGTCCCATATCAGAAATATAAGAGTCGTAACAACATACTTCACCCTGCGGACAACCTCTTAGTTCATAATTTGATTGTGACCATCTGTGAACGTAACAGCCATAGGCTGTGGACCCATCTACTGAACATTGGGTGCCAGTCAGCATTATATATACCCTGCTTACTTCTTTATTCTTGAGCTCATCAGCTCTCATTTTGGCAAAATCTTTGCAGTTAGTCTCAGACCTGCTGGACGTTGTGCCCAAAGTCGTAAAGACCGCTAGAATACACAAAACTAATACAACCACAATTGCAACCACAGCCACAATCATCGTGTTTCGGTCCATCTTAAATGCAAATAATACTCAAAATCCTCCTGTGTTGTGGGTTAAGAGCACTCCTCACGGTATTTTGTCACATCATTACATTCCTCTCTGTAACGGGTCTCATCTTCGCACTGCTGCCTTGTTTTGACAACATTTTCGCAGACCTGTTTTTGCGGTGGTGTTACGGTAACTGAGTAAGATTGTACGTTACTCCCAGCTTTGAAATTGTGTTCAAATAAGTAGTAATTATTCGGGATGATAGTAGCACCTGCTTCATGTGTAAGCTCTCCCTCGGTGGTTTTTACTACCATTTTAATATAGAAATTCCCAGTTTGAGTATCCAAGTTATAAACATATGACTGAACGTGATAGCAATCATCGACAATACCGCATTTCCAAGCGTCAGCAATAGAATTAAATGACGGGTCTGTTCTGCCCACTTGTTTATAGACAAGGTTCTGGTCGTGACATTCTGTGTCCGTATACGGCAGCTCATGGCAAACAGTCTCGGTGTATGGGACTTGTAGGCATTCCTGCTCAGTGTAAGGAACTTGCTGGCAGGTTGGCGGAGCTGGTGTCGATGAAGCTGGGGAGCCGCCCGAGGGGTTACCTGATGGCATGCCAGTATATGTCGTTGGTCCTTTGTTGCCGCTCAATGCAACCACTGCAACTATAGCTACGACTAAGACAACCACTATAATTCCTATAATCAGAAGCCTTTCATTCGACTTGTCCATCTTGGAGGTATTATTCTAACGAATACAGCTTAAAAACCCTAAGGAGGCAGACAGGGCGCGACTAGGAAGTGTCTGCCCCAAAGGAAGCGGACTATTCAACATAAAATAAATATTGAAAATAGGCCCAAACTGCACGTATAAATAAATATGCTGCAAGAATCGTCAGTAGTGCCAAGATTGCACCAAGTACTATGAAGGCTATTATATACGTCCAATCAAGGATTAGACCCATACTATCCCAACTATTTGGTAATAAGAAGCTAAGTCTCCAAAGGAAAAAAAGTAGTGTGAACAATATGGTGCTTCTTAAGAAATCGCGATAGGTTTTGCTTAAGATTTCTTTATTGTGAGGTGGCGTGCTTCTACCGCCCATTGCTCTATTCTCCTGCATTTCTGCATGAACCAAACCTGCTAGTGTTCCCGGTAGTAGTATTATTGGTAGATAATCTCCTATGCTAACATTAGCATTTAAAATAGTTCCCAAGTAAGCCATAAACGCTAAAAAAATTGTTATGAAAGCAAGAAACCTAGTAAATCTAGCGAAAGCCTTTTTGAAAGAAAAACTAACGCCATTGCCATCAGTTTCAATAGCCCCCTCAGTGTGTTTAACCTCAGAAGGCTCAGCCTTTTTTGACTGAGAGTGCCGCCTCCAAAAGAGCAGAGATAAGAGCTTTTGTTTGATAATACTACGCTTGTTGGGCTTTCTAAAAAAGTAGAAAGCTGATTTTAATATATCCCAAAATATTAATCCTACTACCACGAAGATTATCACTACCATAAGTACCCTAGCACCATCTACTATTATGTTTTGAGCAACCTTACTGCCCCAGACATCGCTAATTGTCTGTAAAACAGCGGCTCCTGCCAAAACGATTGTGGCATAGGCCAAATAATGAGTAAACCTTGCTAATTGATACGAATGATATGCGTTGTAAAAAATTCCAATCTTTTCTCGGGTAGTCGCATCCTCCATTTTAGGGGAGACCGTTTCTAGTCTTACAACATCCCCTTGGAACTTCTTTATGAACTTCTCCATGTCATAATCTGTTTCTTCAGTCATTTCTGGGATACGCCCATTTGTTATCAAAATAGAATCAGTAGGTTATTGATTAAGTTACAAGCGGACAAAATAAAAACCCATCGGTCGCCCAATAATAGTCGAAAGCAGGGAACTGCCTTACATTAGGAGACGGCAGGGCGAACAACATAGAGTTAAACCACCTTTGGACAATCAGCACAAAACCCCAAATAAAGCTGTATCGGCCCACTCATGCCCCATCTCATCTTTTGGGGGATATTGACTATATGTTGATAGCACCCCTACGTCCCTCACTTGAATATCACAATCATCGCAGGTGACTTGATAAATGGAGTCCATGCCTACAGGTGTGTACATCTCGTAGTTAAAATAATCTGCTTGGTCTTGTAGTGTATAATCAAAGTTTATAGTCCTTTGCTCACCCACATTCAAATCCATATCCCATGTTTTGCTGTAGACGGATTTCTTAGTTTTTGAGCTTATCAAATCCGCTGTGAATTTTAAGTTCCTTATTGGTGCACTTTTGGCGGAGAATGTAAACTCGCCTGCTACTGAAGTTGGGTTTTCAATGCCAAACATACTGCCGCCTTCACCATAACAGTCTCCACTTATCTCAACTAACCCTCTCTTAGGGCAATCGTTAAGGTTAGAAACGATAGTGGTACCATCCCAACAAACATGCTGCTCTCTTGGTGCTGAACTAGTAACCGCAATGGCTACAACTATAGCCACAATAGCAACAATAGCAAGAACCCCGACAATCAGAAGCCTTTCGTTTGACTTGTCCATTTTATTCGTCCTCATATACTTTTACCGCACTTCTTACAAAAAGTCGAATCCTCATCGTTGTATGCACCACAGGAACCACACTTCACCACGACTTTTTTCTGCGAATCCACATGTGTTGTTTGGGTGATGCTTGTGGGGGGGTTGACGACCTGAGTGTGATGCAGGGTTATCTTTTTACTTGTCTCTCCTTCGGTCACTAAAACTAGAAAGCCAGCGACTGCACCGATAATCCAGACTAAGAATCCCAAAGATACTGAAAAGGTTATACAGATAAGGCCTAGTATGAAGCCCGCAATCCAAATGATGAACGTGGTGATTGCGACACCACCTCTTTTGTCAGAAATCATCTTAGCTTTCCTAGGATTCCATAACGAATCAATGTGTGGAGCGTCTTTGTTTCAGCTTTGGGCAACCCCTCAATCTTGAATCTTTCGGAATTGAATCTCATGATTATCTCGATATCCGAGCCTAAAAGCCCTTTGTTCACCTTGACGTTAGCCATATCTTGGAACATCCAGTCTTGTATATCACTCCTCAAGCCAAGGGTCTTGGGTACTCTGCGTATCACCCTATAGTTGGTCACATAGACACTAGGCGGAGTAATCATATCAAACATCCTCTTAGTAGTAACTTTATGTAACACTTTTTCGTCAGCCATAAGCTCAAGACCCCTTATTTCCGCTGCGGTTACCGGCTCACCTTGTGCGGATTCCTCGGAATCCTCTGATTCGCTCTTGAGCCCGAGTCCTGGCGGTAGTGGGTATTTTTCAGATGCTCTTTGTTTTACTTCAACTGAAACCATGTTAAAACCACAACCTGGGCAGAAACTTGAGTCTGAGTCTAGCAGAGTCTCGCATTTCGGACAGGTTGGTCCTGTCGGTTTTGGTGGGACTGAAGCCAGCGGTTTACCGCATTCGCCACAGAACTTTTCATCCTTTTTGTTGGTGGCACTACAGAAGGGGCATTTGACCTCATCGGTGAGGTTGGCTCCGCAATTTGAGCAGAATTTCCTGGTTACCGCATTCTTAGTGCCGCACTTAGGGCAAACGCCCTTAGGCAGCTCTTTTGCAGGTTCCTCAGTAGCTACCTTTGCAGGCTCCTCTTTCTGGGGTGGTTCAGGTTCTGGAATTTCAATTGCTGCACCACAATTCCAACATTTTTTAACCTTCTTAGGATTTAGCGACTTACAGGACGTACATTCTATTGGATTCGCAGCCCGTGAGTCATCAAGTCGCTTATTGCATTTCCAGCAGTTAGCATTCAACTTTGGGCTAGGTGAACCACAATGTATGCACTTGATTTGGTCTTTGTTTGCCACTTTGAGAAATTAGTTTCAGCTTAGGGTACCATTGGGAAGAAGATTCGCAGAATAATCCAACCGAGAACCACTACTATTGCTACAATTCCGATTATTTTTAAAAGGTTCATTTTCAGAAGTCGCTATTACTATAAAGAATAGAGGATAAAAAGACGAACAAATTTAGTCCTTTTCCATACACTCATCCATGCATTGGTCATTTTTGATATAGTCCGTGTAACCATCGCATATCATCTCACAAGTGTCATGCTTTCCAGCATCAACACGGTCCATTAAAGCTTGATACTCTTGGTTAGATTTGTTAGCATGCCATAAAAGGTATATGAAGAAGATAATCAGCCCGATAATAATTATTTTCGTTAGTCGTTTCATGTTTTCTTCGGAAGTAGTTACATATTTAGACGTTTTTAGAGATAAAAAAGCAGGGGTAAGTCGTATTCACATGGGATTAACATTACCGAACCCGCTCAGAGACTCATAAGAACTCACTCGTAGAGTATAACGGGCAACATCTTCGGCCGTACCAGAATAATAATACTGGAATCCATTGGTTTGTCCTGGAGCTATATCAGGTGGATTTGCATAACCCTCTTCTGAAGCCAGCACGTTATCGTCTTCGTCAAATAAAACAATGTTGATTCTAGAATATCTTCGTGTTGTCGTACAGGTATTTTTGATTAAACCAGACACTTTAAACAGTTCGGTAAATTCGTCAATATCCGAGTCATGGCTTACAATCGTAAGGCAGGTGTCAGCAGGCGTTAGTATAACTTCGTCTGAAATTTGGACGTTATTCTCGAGTTCTTGGCAATCACCTAACGTATCTTTTAGGTCTCCATCATAGCACTGATACTTGGTTATCATTTGCGGCTCACATGCGGGGCAGTCTTGCGCACAGATGGGACACTGTGAACAACATGAGTTGCAAGCGGGACAAGCAGGGCAACTCGGGCAGTTTTGCTGGCTTGACTGGCATGACGGACAAGCAGGGCAATGGGAAGTCGCAAGCATAGCCCCCAATACGCCTATTACACCCAAAAGGATTAGGGCTACTACAAAGAACGTAAACTTACTAACGACTTCAGAGCCCGTATCCCGCATTTTCTGTAGTGACATTTTCAGAAGTCGTTATTGTTATAAGTGATTAATTATAATCCTCTGCGTTTACGATTTGATGCTGCAATTGCTCCGCCAATCATTAGCAATATCCCCAGAACCATACAACCCCAAAAGACTATGTTGGACCATTTAGTTTTTTCTTGGTCATACATTGCAGTTGTGATATCCCCATTTTCTTTAACTATCATATAGTCATTCACGTTGGGATGATAGTTTATAGACGCTATAAACCCTCCAATAGAACCCGAAAAAAGAAAACCAACTATTAGCAACACAAGGCCTGTCGCGGCAACTTCACCAGGAGTTTTCTCCTTTTGTGCCATTTTTGAGAATTAGTCAGTATTATTCTAACGAATACGGCTTAAAAACCCTATAAAGGGGCGGACTTAAAGGGATGCGACGACTACCTTTTTAGGCTGAAGTTGTGCGTCAGCAGTCTCTAGGTTTGGGCCTACACGATAATAGTCTATATACGCCCGCCAGAAAAGTCTCTAATCTGTTTTCTAAGTCCACTTGTTGGCATGCGTCTGAGATACACATCACCATCTGTTACAACGGGGACTTTGGAAGTCTCTAGATAGATTTTCTTTCTTTGTGGATTCGTGTCAATTAGTGCTTCACCCATCTTTGTCTCCTCAATAGCTAGTGTTTAACTAGTGCTTATTTTGATGTTTTCAGGGATAAAAAGCGGGAGGTGCGGCTATTTGCCACTAAAAGGGCTTATAGTTGCGGGGGGGGAAGTTATGCCGGAGATAAGCCTTTTATTCCTTTAATGAAGCATACCTTTCACGTATTCGAATTATGTCCTTAGTTAACTTCACCTTATTCTGAGGGTTGCGGAATAGCGGAGAATAATGTATTATCGTTTCAATCACCAAGTCTTCATTCCTAGAAGCCTTTCTCAAGAAACTGTCTATTTTTTCGCCCTGTGTTTTTGAAAATAATTCGTCCCATTCACCATCCCAACTCTTTCCGACTTTTACGACCATTATTGGTTTTAGTATGTCCAGTTCACGCCTTAGAAACTCAGTCTCTTGTTTTGTGATTCGCATATCCGTAAGGGTGCTTTTAACACGATTATGAGATATTCTCCGTCGTATCCAGTCAGTTATGTGTGCATTAGCAAAACCATTATCCTTAAGCAAGTCATAGAATAGCTTGTCCTGCTCACTAAAGGAGGCTCCAGTGCTAGGGTTTAGACCTAAGAATGTAATATCCTCCGTTCCTAGGTAGCCTTTAACCCCGTTATACTCTGGGAAGAACCAAATATCTGACCATTCATCATCGACTATTATTTTGATGGCCTCGCTTCTCAAATCTCGAAGAGCCTTCTCTTTATTATCCACATTCCGTTAATAGTTTTGTAATTTAAAACCAAAGAAAGGTTATCTCCTGGCAATAATCCCCGCCTTACGCACTAAGGCTATGAGCTGGGTATCCGTCATCTCTCGTGGGGTCATATAGAACTAATGGAAGGGCATATAAAAGACTGCTAAAAGTGTGGAATTGAAGAATAGGACGAGCCCCCGTCGGGAATTGAACCCGAGACCTTTCCCTTACCAAGGGAACGCTCTACCAGACTGAGCTACGGAGGCAGAAAACTGGTTAATTTGGCCTTTTGGATATAAAAGTCCGCGGAAACCGGAAATACATATAAAACATTCCCAGGATTTTGTCACCACCCAAAGGCAACGAAAATATGGCAGGATTAAAACCCTTGAAACATGTTTTTCTCTTTTTCGCGATTTAATTAGTCAACGAAATATTTTTATCCAAGGTTCAATAACCAATAGGAAGATGGAAACCATCCCATTGCCCGAAAGTCTTACAGAGCAGAAAGAGTACTGTTCTAACTGCGGCAGAGTGCTCGGCAAGGGAAGCAGCTATGTCAGGGCTACGATAGAGCAGGTGACTGCTGAGAGTGACGTCCTTTTCATGGATCACGACCGGCGCTACTTCTGCAAGGAATGCCTCAAGGGAGGCATATGCATAAACTTCAAAAACCCAGAGACAAATGTCCCGTGAAACTGCGGAGGAAGTTGAGGATAGAAGCCCCCGCGAGAAAGATGCTGAGAGACTAGTCGGCATAACGGCTTACCTGTCTAAATCCCCGGGCATAGGTGGGTCTATAAAGGCAGAGCCGAAGGATTTTATCGTCGAGGAGATAACCCCTGAGAACGTCTTACTAGAAGTCGGCAAATCCCAGCCCTTCGAATCTGGCAGCGGCGACTACACCCATTTCACGGTTGAGAAGAACAACTGGGACACCATACGTGCCGCAAAGACTATAGCGAAGTCCGCAGGCGTTTCCCAGAAGAGGATAAAATACGCAGGGACGAAGGACCGGCGCTCGATAAGTACCCAGAGGATGTCCATCTGGAAGGTTTCTCCTGAGCGGCTAGCAAAAGTGAAAATAAAGGATATGATACTCCGCGACTTCGCACTTTCTGAAGAACCAATCAATCTAGGGACCTTGGCTGGGAACAAGTTCACAGTCACAATAGCGGGCGTTAGTAAGGACGCTGACAAAAAAGTGCAAGAGATAGTCCATGAATTGGACAGGAAAATCCCGAACTTCTTCGGTCTGCAGAGATTCGGCCTCAGGTTCAACAACCAGATAGTCGGCGAGCACATACTCAAAGGCGAGTTTAAGGAAGCTGTGATGGCATATCTCTGCGACACTGGCAACGAGCCTGAGAACGCGACGGCCGCCCGGCAGAAACTGAGGGAGACAGAGGACTTCAAAACGGCGTTTAAGGAGTTCCCGAATTATCTGGGATTTGAAAAGAGCGTCTTGAATCGCCTTGCAAGAGAGCCGACTGACTTCATAGGCGCTTTCAGGGAGCTGCCTAAGAAGCTGAGGTGGATGTTCGTACACTCCTGCCAGGGTTATGTGTTCAACCTCGCGCTCAGCGAGTGCATAAAGCGCGGCGAGATACCAAAGGAGCTGCCACTGGTCGGCTATGACACAAAACCTGATGAAATAACAGAAAACGTCCTTAAACGAGAAGGAATCTCGCTAGATGAGTTTAAGGTGAATGCCATGCCTGAGATGAGCCTCGTGGGCGAGATGCGAGAGACCCTTGCAGGGTTCGGAGGCTTCGAGATCTTAGATTTTAATGCGAGCGATTGTAACATAAGGGTGAGGTTCAGCCTGCCGCCTGGCGCCTACGCGACCATGCTTTTGCGGGAGCTGATGAAATAATATGGAGATCCTGTATCCGATCGTCTTTGCCTTATCGCTAATATTATCGCTCTTCTTTGTCCGTTTCCTGAAGGGCAAGATGCTGGCCTTTGGCATCGGCGGTACTGACATAAACAAGGAGAGCAAGCCAAGATTACCTGAAGCCGGCGGGATGCTACTCCTGCCTGGGATTTGGATATTGTTCCTCCTGCTGATAGGCCTCAAGCTGATAAACCCGATAGCATATGTCTTCCTTTTCACGATAACCTGCTTTGCGGCGATAGGGTTCTTCGATGACGGCTTCAAGCTCTTCAAAAGGGAGAGGGGATGGGAGAGGTATGTCATCAACCGCGGCATCGTGCTGTTCCTGCTGACCCTGCCGTTCACCTATTTAGTCCTGCCGACTTTGCTGGATGTATGCCCCTGCACGCTCTATTGGTATGCTGTTTTTGCGGGCCTGTTGATATTGTTCACGTCATCTATGGTGAATTCCTTCGCCGGCATAAACGGCTGGGAGGTGGGCTCTTCAGCGATAATCCTTGGCGGTTTGACGGTCATGGTAGCCTTCTCCCTAATCTACACACTGACCCTCGTGGTGCTTTGCCTCATAATGCTGGGGGCCGCGCTAGGGCTCTTCTGGTTCAACAAATACCAGGCTAAAGTCTTCCCGGGCGACAGCGGGACCCTGCTCTTAGGCTCCTTCATGGGCTGTATGATCTTTTTCATAGACCAGTGGTACATCGCCCTTGCGCTCTTCGCTCCGCATATCATGGATATAGCACTGAAGTATAGGACAAATCCTAGTGATATAAGCCAAAAGAGGGAGAGACCGTATGTCCTTAAAAACGGCAAGCTGGGGGTCCCGCCTTCGAACAAGTTGGACTTCGCCAAGTTCCTGCTGAAGCGACTTGGGCCGATGGATGAGAAGCAGCTTGTCAGGAAAATCCACTTGGTGGTATTACAAAACACGCTTTTCTGGACGCTCCTTTACATACTACTAAAGATAATTTAACCATGAAAATCGGCTTTTTCACCGACACGTATTTCCCGCAGATAAACGGGGTTACCTTCACGGTTTACCAGTGGAAAAAGGAATTGGAGAAATTGGGTCATGAAGTCTTCGTCTATTACCCCGAGGACAAAACGTACCAACCGAAAAAGAATGAGGTGCCGATGCCGTCGCTTCCCTTCCTATTCTATAAGGGTTATAGGATAGGCCTACCGGCTTTCAATCGAATCGAGAAGGACTTGGACATCGTCCATGTGCACGCGGTTGCGCTTATGGCGGACCTCGGCCTTGCGGTAGCGCGGAAACAGAGGATACCCTGCGTAATCACATATCACACGCCCCCGGACAAGTACATGTATGAGATTCTGCCGATAGATAACAAAACGATACAGGAAGCCATGAAGGTCGGCTACTACAAGTACGAGAAAGAGCTCCTTAAACGCTGCCAACTGGTTACTTCACCGTCCGAGGAGATAATCAATATGCTGAAGGAGCGGCTTGGTGATTACATAAAGAAGGCAACTTTCTTCTCGAACGGCATCGACACTGACTACTTCAAAGAGGCGGATCCTGAAGAATTCAGGAGGGTATATGACATACCAAAGGGCAGGGTGATTGGGTACACTGGCCGACATTCGACAGGCAAATGCCTGGAAGACCTGATAAAGTACGCTGACCGTTTTGATGGTACGGTTCTCATAGGCGGCGATGGGCCGCTAACCGAGAAGTACAAGGAGCTTGCGGCAGGGAAGAAAAACATCCGTTTCCTCGGATTCTTCAAAAGGGAGCACCTATGCCAGTTCTACTCGCTGCTGGATGTTTTTATCATGCCGTCCATCGTTGAAACCGAGGGGCTTGTCGTCCTCGAGGCTAATGCCTGCGGCACACCGGCGGTGGGCGCGAATGCGATGGCCCTCAAGAGCACGATACAGGACGACGTCAATGGTTATCACTATGAACCGGGGGATATAGACGATCTCGCGGCCAAGGTTGAGAAGGCTTACAAAAACCGGGAAAAGCTCTCCAAGAGTTCAAAGGAGTTCGTGAAAACCAGATCAGCGGCAAACGCTGCAAAAAAGCTTGTGTCATTATATGGGGAGGTTATACAGGAATATAAAACATCGAAGCCTGGCGAGGGCGCACAGCGATTATTGCCTGCAGCAATGCGAAAGCGAAAATGAAGGTCTGCTTGTATCTTGAAGGGAGTGAGCTTCTGAAGAGGAGCGGGATAGGCGTAGCTCTTGACCGACAGAAGAAGGCGTTAGAGAAGGCGGGCGTCGAGTACACCCTCGACCCGAAGGGCGACTATGATGTGATACACATAAACACCATATTCCCAAAATCGCTGTACTATGCTAATCGCGCCAGGAAAAGGGGCAAGAAGGTTATAATGCACGCGCATACCCTCGAGGAGGACACACGCAACAGCTTCACCATGAGCAACACCATCGCCCCGCTATTCAAGAAATATCTGGCGTTCTTTTACAATCAAGCAGACCACATACTCTGCCCGACTCCGTATGTCAAGAAGCAGCTGGAAACGGAATATGGCATAAAGAAGCCGATAACTGCGATTAGCAACGGCGTGGATCTCGACCGGTTCAAGTTCAGCGAGGAGAAGCGAAAGGCGTATCGCGAGAAATACCAGCTAGAGGGCTTAGTCCCTTTCTCTGTCGGTCATGTCTTCGTGAGGAAGGGCGTCAAGACGTTCATCAATGTCGCTAAGGATTTCAAAAACCAGTTCGTCTGGTTCGGCAACTACTTCGGCGGCGCGCTCGTGAGCAGCAAGGAACTCGATGAGGCGATAAAGGATAAGACGCCGAATGTGATGTTTACTGGATATGTCGATGACATACTCGCGGCCTATTCGGCAGGCGACATATTCTTCTTCCCGTCAAACGCAGAAACGCAGGGGATCGTGATACTCGAAGCATGGGCGATGGAAAGGCCTGTCTTGATAAGGGACCTGCCGGTCTTTGGCGACTGGACGCACGATGGTGCAGACTGCCTGCGCGCAAAGGATGATGAGGACTTCAAGAAGAAGCTCCGCATGCTAATGGAGGACGAGGGTTTAAGGAAAAGGCTGGTCGAGGAAGGCAAGAAAACGGTCAAGGAGCACTCGATGGATAAAATCGGACTCAAATTAAAGAGTGTTTACGAAGAGGTCCTGAAAGAATAAATGAACCGAAGAACTGCTTTTGCGCTTTTAATCCTAGTAATCGCCAGCTTTGCTATAAAGTTGTATCCCCCACTGACAAACAATTTCCTTGTTAACTTTGATTCTCTTTATCACGCGCGCATAGGCCAGATAGTCGCTGACACCAGTTGGGTCCCGTCTTTTGACTACGCAACAGGCGGGAGGCCGCAACTCTATCCGCCATTATATCATCTCTTGCTCGGTTATTCAAGCATAGTTTCAGGCATCCCAGTCATCGAGCTCATAAAATACGTTCTCCCGTTCATCAGTGCGCTCCTGGTCCTGCCGGCCTTTTATCTTATAAGGAAGTTCAGGGATGATGAGACTGCATTATTAGGTGCAGCATTCATGGCTTTCAATCCGATAATCGCAGCCCAGTCGTATGACAGCCCCCAGCTATTTGGACTCTTGCTCTTCCCGATAATAGTGCGCTTCTTCATAAAAGGCGACTATTTAATCTGCGGCGGGCTCCTAGCATTGTCCACCCTTTTCAACTATTTTGTGACTGGCACGATAGCCATCATAATGATAGCCTTTGGAGTCATCAAATGGCTCGCCGGGCGAAGAACTCTTGAGAGTTATGGCAAAGAGAAGAGATATCTGATATATGCCTGCCTCACGATAGTTATTGCTCTCGGCCTCATATCGCCTTGGCTGCTCGTCTCCATTAGCAGGGCTGGGAACTGTGTTGATCTCTCCACGGCCGTGTTGAGCATAACATCGGCAGGGATTGGCTATTTGCTCATTATGGCGCCTTTTGTCGCGGTGTTGGGCCTCATTTTCCTTTACGGCACCCATAACAGCCGCGATGACTATGCGCTCATTTGGAGAGTGGCTCTGGGTTTGAGCGTAGCCGGTTTCCTTCTTTCAATCGCAATACCGCAACTGCACCCCTACGACCAGCTCCTAATGGCTGGCTTCAGCCTGGCCTTCATACTCCCAGAACTGAAGATGAGGGAGAGCAGCAATATGGCACTTATCGCCCTTGGTGTCCTGACCAGCCTGCTTGTGGTGAGTGCAATAACGCCGGCGCTATCCGAGGGGGATCTTGCCGCCGTTTACTGGATAAAGGAGAATGTGAACGAGGGCACAATCCTCGCAAACCCCGAGATATCAGCGACGATAAATACTGTAACCATGTCAAGGTCTATAAGGACGGAATTTGATTTGTTCCTCGAGTGCCTGCCGGACAGCAAGCGGTGGAGTGACATGTACGGGACTCTTAAGACATCGGACTCTGTAAAGGCTCTCCAGATACTGAAGCAGTATAGTGTTGATTATGTCATAGTCGGCGACAGGGATATATGGAACTACGACTTCAATACTGCAAAGTTCGGTGAGATGGGCTTGGAAATCGTTTTTTCAAGCAATGGGACTAAAATATACAGGATAAAATGAAGGTAGCCAACTTCACAGACACGTACCTGCCCCACCACAACGGCGTTGCGACCTCGCTTTACGCAGTGCATCATTCTAAGAAGGAATGGCAGGACGTTCTCTTCGGGCCGATAGAACACCCTGACGTTGTCAAGGTCTCTGGTGTTCCGTTCCCGCTTTTCCCGGAGTACAAGATAGCGATGAACACTGGATGGCTCAAGGACCAAATAAGGGATTTCGATGTTATACACGTCCATACCCCCTACGGCATGTTCTACTATGCTCTAAAGATAAGTAAGGAGCTCGAAAAGCCGCTTATTGGGACTTTCCACACCGACCCCGCCGCGGTCTTCGGCGCGCTAATTGCCACCGAGTCCACAATGGGCAGGCCTGCGACAAGGATAACATGGAGTTATCTCATAAAGCTCTATAATCAATGCGACGTCGTGGTCGCAGTCTCAAAATGGCTTGAGGAGGAGCTAAAGAAAAGGGGTATGACGGCTCCCATAAGACCCATACCGAACGGCATCGATGTCAGGAAGTTCAACCCGGACGTTGACACAAAAGAGTTTAAGGAGATGTTCAAGGTGCCACAGGAGAAACCCGTTGTCCTCTTTATGGGCAGGCTGCAGCACAAGAAGGACCCTGAAACCTTCGTTCGCGCCGCCATCGAGTCAAAATCCGATGCGGTCTTCATAGCATCCGGCAAGGGCGAGCTTGAGCCAAAGCTCAGGGAGATCGCAGCCGGGCACCCGAACATAATCATCACAGGTTTCCTGCCTGAAAAGATGGTCCCGGCGGCCTACGCAGCTGCGGATGTGTTTGCAATGCCCTCTGAGATGGAAACACAAGGCCTGGTCGTATTAGAGGCGATGGCTTCCGGAGCTGCATGCATCGCCACTGATGTTGGCGTGACTAGAGAGGTGATAAAGCCCGAGAACATAATGGGGTTTAAGGATTACAAGGGTCTTGCCCAAAGGATAGACGCGCTTCTAGCTGACGAATCAGCCAGAGATAAGCTCGCTAAGGACGGCCGCAAGCTGGTAGAGAGCGAATACTCAATAGAGGCGATGGTCCAGAAGCTCGGGCGGCTCTACGAGGACGTTTCTGGGGAAGTAAAAGACTTATAAGAAGTGTGATGGGGTCGCTGGGATTTGAACCCAGGTCAGCAGGTATCTCCATGCGTGAAGCATATGCCCACATTTCGTCACTGCCTTGCGGCTCGGTGCTCCAAAGAACCTTTTTGAAAGTGAAAAAGGGATCCCTCTGGAGCCTGCGAGGATGCCAGACTACCCCACGACCCCGTGCGCGATATTATAGAAACCAAAAATAAAAAGGGTTTTTCATCAAAAAGAGCTAATTTAAGCTGCGTTGATTGGATAGACGCAAATGGTTTAAGAAGTAGTTTTTATAAGGGATGTTAGAGTATATGTTATTGCCTTGTGATTAGCTCGAACGATGAAAAACGCCATTGAAGTCAAGAATCTTAGCAAGGTCTATGGAGATTTGAAGGCCGTTGATAACGTTAGTCTATCGATTGAGGAGGGCAAGATATTTGGTCTTCTGGGACCCAATGGTGCGGGAAAAACTACGCTCATCTCAATGCTGGTCACAATGAGGAGACTGACTTCAGGAAAAGCAACAGTAAACGGCTTTGATATCTCAAAACAGTCAGGCGAAGTAAGGAACAGCATTGGCATAGTCTTTCAGGACCCAAGTCTCGACGAAGAACTGACGGCTCAAGAGAACATGGAGATACATGCGGCTATGTACGGCGTCCCCAAAGTCGAGAGGCACACAAGGATAATCCAGCTGATGAAAATGGTCAGCCTCGAAGACAAGCTAAAGGTACGGGTGAAGACGTTCTCGGGAGGGATGAAACGGCGCCTGGAGATAGCGCGTGGCCTACTACACGAGCCAGATGTGCTCTTCCTCGACGAGCCGACTCTCGGTCTCGACCCGCAAACCAGGGCAGGCATCTGGGAGTATATAGAGAAATTGAACAAGGTAAAGGGGATAACAATTATACTTACTACCCACTACATGGATGAAGCGGACAAGGTCTGCAGCAAGGTCGCTATAATAGACCACGGGAGGATAATAGCTGTCGATACCCCTGAGAACCTGAAGAACACACTTGGCGGCGATGTCGTCTCGCTGAAGTGCGAAGGCGATGATAAGTGCATCGAAGATCTTTCAAAACAGGAATGGGTGAAATCTACAATAAAACATGACGGTCTTATAGACCTAAGAGTCGAGAAGGGCGAAGAGAAGATTCCGCTAATACTAAAGCTTGCAGAGGAACATGGGATAACAATTGAATCTGTGAGTTTGAGGAAGCCATCCCTTGATGACGTCTTCTTGCACTACACTGGCAAGACGATAAGGGAGGACGAAGCTAGTCCTAGGGATAGAATGAGGGATAGAATGAGGATTAGGAGAAGAGCTTGGGGGCATAAGAGGTAGGATAAAATGGCAAAAGAGTCGAGCACGGATATGGGCAGGGAACTCGAGGGGATTTATGCACTCTGGAAAAGGGAATTGATAACATTCTTTCGCTCAAAGAGCAGGTTAATCGGGAGTCTTGGGATGCCGTTCTTCTTCCTTGCTATTTTGGGGACAGGTTTAGGCACAGTGCTGCCACTACCGCAGGGCGGCAGCTACCTACAGTTCATAGCTCCTGGCGTGATAGGGATGATACTCATGTTTACTTCCGTGTTCTCGGGCATAATTGTCATTATGGACCGACAGTTCGGCTTTTTGAAAGAAACATTAGTAGCTCCGATTAGCAGGTTCTCTGTTGTCGCAGGTAAGGCATTGGGCGGCGCGACTACCGCAATGGTCCAGGGCATTATAATATTGATAATGGCAATCCTACTGGGCGCGCAGATACAGATAGCTAACGTAGTACTTCTGCTTGCCTTCATGTTTTTGATATCGCTGATGTTCGTCTCGATAGGCATAACGATAGCCTCTGTCATGCAAGATATGCATGGTTTCCAGCTGATAACGAACTTCCTGATAATGCCGATGTTCTTCCTCAGCGGGGGTCTATTCCCGCTATCGTCTGCTCCTGGCATACTAAAGTTCTTCTCAACGATTGACCCACTCACCTATGGCGTCGATGGGTTGCGCTATCTTCTAACGGGCTTTTCACAAGTGGGCTTTTCTATATCCCTTTTGGTAGTAGGCGGACTGACTGCCCTTTTCATCACAATAGCTATGCGGAGTTTCAGCCGGATTGAAGAATAAAAACGGACCCGCCGGGATTTGAACCCGGGATCTACAGCTTAGAAGGCTGTCGCCCTATCCTGGCTAGGCTACGGGCCCGCCAAATTTATTTGTCGCACAAATCACCACCAATTGCCCAGTCGCACTTCTTGACATCCTCGAAGATTATCCAGACATGCTCCTTAGGCGTCTTGGCGATTTCTGCCATGTTCTTTGTTATAGCCTCAGCAAGCTTCTCTTTCTGCTCCCTCGTCCTGCCTTCCCATATGCTTATTCTTATTACAGGCATTTTCGACTGACCTTTTGTTAAAAAATCATGGTGGGCTCAGCCGGATTTGAACCGGCGACCTCCCGCACGTCAAGCGGACGTCATACCGAGCTAGACCATGAGCCCAGAGAATACCTTATAGTGGAGTATTCGCGGGATATTTTGTCCCTTCGCCAATAAAAAGGATTAGAGTGCACTTGCAAGCATAGATGCTGCGAAGACCTTGGAGACCTCGAAAACTATCGTTCCTACGAAGGCCATAGGGAGGGAATAAAAGATCAGGCCCTTCCATATCCTATTGCCTCTGACTACTGTGAGCATTAAGCCGGACATGAAGCACTCTATGAGCAGGTAAACCCAGAGTATGCTTACATTTGGTATCAGATCCAGCGGGTTGGTCCTAACCTCTGTCGGCGTAGCACCTATATTATTCACAACGTATGCTATTTGCGTAACGAAGCCGAATATTAATGGCGCGACTACTGCACCTGCGGCGAAAATAAATATAACGTACATGAGAGTCTTCGTTTGTCTTTCTCTTTGTAAGCGGGCCATCTCCCTAGCATCTGAAGCTACAGCGTCTAGTATCTCAGCCAGCTCACCGCCCGCCTTCCTGCCATCTATGATTATCGTGAATATCCTCTTAATCATGATGACATCCACCCGCGATATCAGGTTCTCGATGGCCTCCTCAAAGCTGAACCCGCCCTCCATGTCGTTTAGGGCAATTTTCAACTCGTCTATAAGTGGGCCCTTTTGTATCTTAGTCAGGTCGAGGAGTGCCTGCTCTATTGTCGCACCGGCGCGCAGGGATGTGCTCATCTCTTCGAACACGTCGGGTATCGCCTCCCCCATCTTCGTGTCGCGCCTTTCTTTGATTATTATCGGGATACCTGCCAGTAGGGTGGGGATGATGATGACGCTCATTATGGGAAGCCCTACATTTTGTGGCAGCAAGAGGAGTAATAAGATTCCAGTGCTTATGCCTATGGCTATTGCTATGACAAACCAGATGATTGGTGAAACATGGATGTTGCTACTCTCCAGATACATCGAATAGCTCTTTTCCTTGCTTGCCCGGACTTTTGTTTTAGGTGACATTTTAGACCTTTGGCTCCATTATCTTGACTAAGTAAGTTATTATGGCCATGACCAATGGGAAGATGATCAAAATCATGAAGATTAGCATGCTCTTGTCTAGAAAAACGGCCCCACCGACACTTTGTAGAGGCTTTGCACTGCTGACAACAGAGAAGACTGCTATAACGACTGGGCCTACTATGCCGCCGATGAGGTAAACTATTGCGAATGCATTGAGCTTCTCGACAAAGTCCGAGACCTTCATCCTCATCTCGAATGTCAGGTCGTCGGCTATCTGGCTTATTATCTTCGCTACATCGCCGCCCATCTGCAGGGCTCTTCTTATGTGGATTGTGACACGCATGAATGAATGAGAACCTATTCTCTCCGAAGCGTCCTCAAGCGCATCAGAGAGATTTTCGCCGGATTTGACATCCCAGACTACCTTGTCCAGTTCGTGTGACAGCGCACCATAGTCAGCTTTAGAAACTGAAACTATCGAATCGAATATGCTTATACCAGCGGTCAGCAATGAGGACATATGCCTGAGGGCGAAGGGGAGCTGCCGGTCGACATCCCTTGAGCCAGAACCTATCTTTAGCAGGGGTACGTTGACTAGGAAGAGTGAAATCAAAAGCAGTGACAGGACAAATGCCAAGAGAGCAAATATTATGTTGAAATACGTCAAAATGAATATCAAAACAAAGAAGATTATAGAGAGCATGAATGCGATTCCAACGGAGAAGGAAATGTATTCGTCAGGATAAAGCGGTATCCTAGATTTCTCTATATCCTTCTCGATTGACTTACCACTTATACCATAGAGTAACTTTGATACGATATTTAGCGGTGGTAATGACCCCATCGGATAGAGCTTGTATAGTCCGGGTACTCCGGTTCCAGTGAGCTCCCTCTCTCTTACCTTTGGGGCTTCGCCGGTCACGGACTTCTGTATTTTCCTTAGGCGTTCCGAATCTTTTAGGGCTTCTGGTGTGGCCTTTTTTTGCGAAGCTTCGGTTTTCCTCAACTGGCGGAAGACGTCTTCTAGTGAGTCAGGTCTCTTTGTTGTAGTAGGTTCCTTGATAAGTAGTTCTTCCTTTTTCTGAGCTTCCTTTATCTTAGCCTTCCACTCGCTTTCGAGATCCTCAGCTGAGGGGAGTCTCCCTAGGTTAGAGGGCTTTGGAGAGTCGGAGCGGCCTTGTGCGGGCTTCGAGTCTTTAGACTGCACGTTTGCAATCTTCAGCCTGTCAAGGGCTTCTTCCCAGCCCTTGAGGTCCTTGATGTTTTTGGGCGGCGTGTCGTCCGAGGCCATTATAAATAGTTATGGTATTAGAGTACGCTTAATTTAAATCATTTCTGCCGTTCATAGTACTTCTTGAGGAACGTAGCAAACGAGCCTATAGAGGATATGTCCTTCTTTGCGGCCTCAGAGAGGAGCTCTTTCCTTAGGTCCATCTCCTCATCTACCCCAGATAACGAAACCCCCGAGTATTTATGGATGAGCTTTTTCACTACTGAATTCTGGTCCACGCGCACTATGTCATCTCTCTCAGCGTCCCATTCGTAAATCAAATGCAACTCTGGCTTTTTTACCCCAGTGACCTCTGCTATCTCAGTCACACGCCTCTTAAGACCGACCTTGGGCACGTTTATCTTGTTGAGGACTATTATCAAGTTCAACGCTGTAGCCATTTGTTCGGGTACATTCATGGGTGGCGACATGAGCCTGATCAGAGTCTCCTCGCCCGAGTTGGCGTGTATTGTCCCCATAGAGCCCTGGTGGCCGGTGTTCATTGCTGTGAACAGCGTGAACGCCTCATTGTGCCTTACTTCGCCGACTATTATCCTATCAGGCCTCATCCTGAGTGAGTTCTTCAGCAGGACGTCCATTCCTATCTCGCCCGTTCCCTCGATGCTCGGTGCCCTGGTCTCCAGTCTTATCCAGTGCTCCAGCGACAGCTTCAGCTCGGCGGTGTCTTCGATTGTCAAAACCCTGTCTGTCGGCCGGACGAACATGGAGAGGCAGTTAAGGAACGTAGTCTTGCCTGATGATGTCCCGCCTGAAACTAGGATGTTTGAGGGAAAGGCTTGCATGCCCTCTACGGCGAGCCACAAGAAGGCGGCTGTCTCGACATCCACTGTCTTAAACTGTATAAGATTTATCATTGTGTAGGGGTTCTCGCGGAACTTTCTTATCGTCAGGCTCGGCCCATCAACCGATGCGGGTTTGAGCGTCGCGTTCACACGGTCCCCTGACGGCAGGCGCGCATCCAGCAACGGGTTGTTTGTGTCGACCCTTCTGGAGACGTCCCTGGCTATTCGCTCTATGACATTGAGGACATAATCATCGGAATCTAAGATTACGTTCGTCAGGAGCATGCCGTGCTTCCTGTGGAATACATAGACGCTGCGTTCTGGCGGCACGACCATGACTTCTTCAAGCTGGTCATCATCGACAAGATAGTCAAACAGGCCGTAACCGCCCATTTCGCGTGATATGATGTCAGAATATGCCCGCATCTTGAGTTCGGACAGGTTTAGTGATCTAGTCTTTGCTATCATATCATAGAGTTTCTCTGTCAGGACCTTTCTTCGTATCTTTGAGTTAACGCTTTCCTTCCTGACGTCTATCAGTTTCGTGGCTATCCTCTGTATCGAGTCTATGACTTCATGGTCAGCGATGGTAAGGTTCGGTATCTTTACCTTATACTGGTAGAGGTCCTTGCCAATATCAACTATATCGACGTTGCCATAGCTGTCTATGATCTTTTGTTTTGTACTTTCTCCTCCGGACAAGAGACCGATCAACCCCTCGGGCGCCCCTAACTCCTTAAGCGATGAGAGTTCCTGTGAGATAGGCTTCTCACTCTTAGCTTCCATCTTCTCGGGTTCTTTCTTGGATGAAAAGAGCTTTTGAAGGTCGGGATCAGACATTTTTGGTCAATTGATTAATGAAATAAGTAATAAAAACGTGAATGGGGCTGTTATCACGTCTGCGCGCACTTCACTAGATGCAAACCTAACCGAGCTCTTTCAAAAGCTTCTCAACCAGCTCAGTGCCGACTCTCTCCTGTGCTTCAAGGGTCTGCGCGCCTAGGTGGCAAGTGTAAAGGGTATTTTCCAGTTGCAATAATGGTGAACCGTCTGGCGGCTCTTTCTCGAAGACATCAAGGGCAGCTCCCTGGATTCTCTTCTCCTTGACTGCGTCGTAGAGCGCCTTTTCGTCTATTATCCCGCCTCGTGATATGTTGATTATTATCGCTGACTTTTTCATCATTGCCAGCTGTTTTGCGCCAATTAACCCGCGCGTCGAGTCGAGAAGGGGGACGTGTATTGAGATTATGTCGGATTCCTTAAGAAGCTCGTCTAGAGAGACCAGTTTTGCTCCAGCTGAAGCCGCAACTTCCTTAGAGACATAAGGGTCGTATGCCAGTATCTGGCACTTGAAGCCAGAGAGCAGCCCAGCGACTAAGTAGCTTATCTTACCAAAGCCTACTATGCCCCACTTCTTGCCAGAAACCTCCATGCCCGTGAATCTCTTCTTTTCCCAAAGACCCTGCTTTGTCGTCTTGTCGGCTTCTGATATGTGCCTCAAGAGTGCTAGGGCCAAACCCAATGTCAGTTCAGCGACACTCAAAAGGTTCGCACCAGGGGTGTTGATAACCTTTATCCCTTTTGACTCCACATATTTTGCGTCTATATTGTCAAGGCCCGCACCAGCCCTTGCTATTATCTTCAGTTTGTCGCCCGCGTCTATAAGCTCTTTTGTGACCTGCGCCTTGCTTCTGACAATTATCACGTCAAATCCCTTTATCTTCTTCAGCAAGTCTGGCGGACTCCATTCTAAGTATTCTTCCACAGTATGCTTCTTCTTGAGCAAAGAAACAGCCCCAGAGCTGATCTTTTCGACTACCAGAATCCTTGCCATTTTTAATCTTATTTCCTGTTGCTGACTCTGGTCACGGGAGTCTGCGGGTAGGACCTCGTGTCAGGATAGTCCTCTATGTCCTCTTCGAGTGGCAGTATTGTCCTGTCGGATCTATATAGTGCAAGCCCGAGAACCATCAAGGCAAGCCACAGGAAAAGCGACCCTATCGGCCCAGTCAGCGCACCGAAAATGTTGCCCATCGGGCTGCTAGTAGAAACCAGGCTCGCAGCCTCAAGCGCCTGGTTGAGATCATAAGCAGCACTCAACACGAAGAAAGCGCAGGCAAAAGTGAACAACGCACCGAACATCTTCAACAGGTGTACGTACCTGGTACCGACCTTCACCAAAAGCATCCTATGGACCATTTTTTCCTCTTTTTGCCCCTTTTGATTTTATGACAGAATGTTGTATGAATAACGCAGCCATCAATAAAAATACGATGAACAGCAGGAACTGATCGCCCTCTGGTGCCCATGGTAACTCAGCCAGTAAGTTCTTGGCGCTCGTGCCCTCACTCTTGGGCGGCGTGCCCATCATGTTGCCCGGCATTATGGTCGGCGAGTTGTTTATGTTCGGCGCTATCGTCATGCCGTCCTTGAAGCTTGGGTCCCTCGGTATGTCAAATCCGTTGAAGAACGTCCATTGGCCTGTCGACGGGTCATATATACCTATCCCCTTCGCCCCTCGTATCGTCTCTATGGTCTCCGGGGTGAAAGTCTCCGGGCCTTGCACGACATTGCCGGCAGCATCTGTGTGGGTAGCTTCAAGCGTCGGGTTCCCGTTCGCGTCCCTGCCCAGCCGCAGTAGCTTCAATTGGCCGTTTACCGTGTTTATGCTTATCGTATCGACCTCCACTTGTATGTTTGCTATCTCCTCGGCATCCGCGCACTTGCCGGTCTTGCGCTCGCACATGCGCACGTATTTCTTGCAAGCTCCAGAAGAGGTATCCGCTATGAAGGTCACAGTGTGGTCAGTCGTCTCGAACGACATCACGGGGCCTATCATGTTCATGTAATCCTTGGCAGCATCGCCGAGGTCCAGCGCAATCCCGTGGAAGTTACATACGACTTCTTCAGCATCAGGTATTCCGTTGTGGTTCAGGTCCTTCTGCCCGTCCGGGACGCCCGTATTGCCGGAGTCCGGGTTGTGCGGGTCCAACCCAAGGGCATACTCCTTATCGTCTGGCACACCGTCGCCATCGCTGTCCTTGCCCGATTTCAGGTCTTCGGTAGCAGTTTTGTCTACGCTGAAGTCTGTTCCCTTCGCCTCGCCGAACTTGTACAACCAGACGAGCAGCTTGTCCTTGTCCGGGACCCACATCAGCTGGCCCTTGTCGGTATGCACTACTTCCACTTTCAGTCCACTCTCAATCCCATCAAGAAGGACTTCCCTGTTGACCCTTATCTCTATGCGCGACACCGTCGCCATCCTGCCCGGGTCCGCGAGTATGAACTTGTCGCCCTTTTTCTCTAACTGCACGCCATTGTCAAAGACTATCTTGTTTATCTCGCCCAGCTCTGCCAAGGCACGGTCGTTCTCGAAGTTGCTGTACTGCTTGAACGCTGCCGCATTGATGTAGCTGGTTATGCAGTCTATGATGCTAGTGACCTTCGGGCTCACACCGTAGTCACCCGCATGTATATTTGCATTCGATGCAGACCCGCCCAATATAGTCCTGAAGAGCAGGTCTTTGCTCGTCGGATCGATTACTATCTCCTTTACTTGATAGGGTATTATAGTCCCTGTCTTTGTCTGGTCGATTGACTGTCTAAGCATGTCGTCAGTCTTGCTCAGCACTGTCCTCTTGGTATTGTTGTCTATCTTCTGCACCTGTAATGTGGGAGTCCCATCAGGCATCTTGACGATTATTTCGACAACGGTCTTATCCTTGCCTGGCGCGACATTGTCGATCATCGCCCTTTCCTTTACCTTGCTGCTCATCGGCAACTGGTAGGAGTTTCCTGCAAAGTTTATGTAACAGCACTTCTTCACCTTCAGGGCGCCGTAGAAGCCATCGGCATACTGGCCCCTGAACCAGAAGGTATTGCTGTTCAGCCGCTTTACGTCCTGCTCGCGAACTGTTTGTTCATATAGTTGTTTCGCTTTATCGCCCAGATTCAGGAACTTCTGCAGGAACCCGTAAGTTGAACCCTGATAGGTGACATTGGCGTTCGTGTTGCTTTCCCCGCCTATGACAAGGTTGGAGGGGACTGGATTCTCGGACTCTAGGAGACTGCCAGAGGCTGCACCTGTTGGCGTTGAATTAGGAGCTTCATCTGAAATCCCCTCTATGGTCTTCTTGGAGATTTCATATATACCTTCGCCGGCGACTACTGCACCAGACGGGGAAGTCCCTGTGGTGTTGGAAACTGGTGTTGTGGTATTTCCTTGCGAACCGAAGTCGAACAGGTTCTTGATTATGTCCGTTCCGCTTTGTTCGCTGTTGACCATCATGTGCACCCAATAGTCCTTGTCTATGCACTCGCCCATGTTCTTTGATATGAAAGGCGCTGTAGCTAGGTCTACCAGCGGTATTGTCTGTGCTAACAGAGCGAAACCAGCGTCGCTCAGCAGGCTGTCCCACTGCGCACCATCTATGAACGTACACCTATCCTCATCTTGCGGCGGGTTTACGTAATCCTCAAACCTTACGCCAGAACCCATTTCTTTTACACTAGCCGGCTGTTTCTTGCCTGAGAGGGAGTCAAAAAAGTTGATGATGTCTTTCGTGGATAGGCTATTGCTCTGCCAGACTTCACTATTTATATTGACGCCGTGGGTCTTTAGGATTACTGTTGGGAAACAGTCTGGGTTGTCAACTTCTGTCGTGTAGCTGTGCGCAGTGCCATTGGAACTTACTATCACATTAGCGTCTGCAAGCGACAGGGACATAGTGCCCATCGATAGGACAAATCTCTCGTCGTCTTTGCCAGTTCTGAAAACCCACGCAGTGTCCTTCACTTTGTACATATCATCCCTGCATTCGGACTCCAGATTCAACTCTTTTACTTCAGAACCCTGGCCAAATCTGCTGCCCAGCTGCCCAGCGAATCTGGCTTGCATGAAACTCAGCCAGGTGTTGAAGATTTGTGGTATGTGTATATAGCTGAAGATGGCTGACCACCCCTCCAGATGAGCTGAATCGTGGCTGAGGATGTCAATATACGGCCGCTCGCCATCTAGGTAGTTCTCTATAGTAGCCTTGTCCTTGGCCGCCTGACTTATGGAGAAGACGGTCTGCTGCGACCCGATGTTGTCCCCGGGTGAATGCCCGACGTAATAAACGAAACCTGCCTTGTAGATTATGCCCCTCGCTATTGTAGACTTAGTAGTCTTTGTAGTTCCCAAAAGGAGATTCCAAAGCTTGTCGAGTTTGCTTTGTTGATGGGCCCCAATCGTTTCTATCTGGCCCAATTCCTGGGTCGCATCAAGGTTCCACTGCATCCGCTTGGCAGCCTCTTGGGCGTACGCCTCAGCATACGTCGTTGGATTTGCTACTATTTCCTCTATTCCGCCAGTCGGTACCTTATAATTCTTTAATAGGTCTTTTATATACTTCGTCTTATCGCCGGTTGTCCGTATATAACCGTCATATATTGTCTCGGCCATCTTCTCAAAGCTTTGGGATGCGATATCTGGCCTGTTTAGGTTCTGGCTTAATATGGCCGTCAACTGTGGCAATGCTTCCTCTTTTGTCACGCTCTTCGAAAGTATGTCCAAAACCTTGTCGGAGGAGCTTAGCTTCTCTCCCAAAGCCTCTAGAGCTTCTCTGGCAACATCGTCAGTTATCCTGCCGTCGCCCTTTGCTAGTGCCTCTAGTATGTTCGCCTTGGCAGCCGCCTGTTGTGATTTCACTAGATTCACACTGGCGTAGTCGCTATAAAAATTTTTTAGTGTTGTAATGGACTTAGAACCTTTTTGGGAAGCCTCCACTTTCAATGCTGTCATCCCCTTGCTAAAGAATTGTGGATTTACATCCTTTATTATCTTCGTAGAATCAAATGCGGCATCAAGATTCACACTGACACTCATCTGAGCTAGAGCAGAGTCAACGACTTTGTCATCAAGGCTTTCCAAACCTCTAGCAAGATCTGTAGCTAGGTCATCCAGCTGACGAGGGCTTATGGAATCTGTAGCAGCACGGACTAGATCGTCTACGTTAGTAAAAGCTTTTCTTATGCTGGGGGAAGTTGTTATTATCTGCGAGCCTTTGCTGCCGAAGTACGGCAGGGTGCGGCTGGCTTGGTAAGCAGTCTTCGTGGCTTCGGTTGCTTTGAACGTCTTGAACCAATCCGCGATAGAACCTATTTTTGATATGCCCTTTTTAAGCAATCCGACGGGATTGGGCACGAATATCGATGCCACGGTCGCAACCGGCAGCCAGTTGTCATATATCTTCTGGACATTAGAGTATACTAAAGTATCGTAATCAGTCGGTGAAAACGCCCCATTCTTCTCATAGAACTTGAAGTCGTTTGTCGCCATCAGCTGGTCGTGATTTGGATTGGAGAAAGAGGATAGAATCGTTGTAAGAGTCCCGTTTGATGACGAGTAGTGGCTTGATATATTGTCTAAGCATTTGTCAACTCCCTTCTCACAGTAGCTGGCCCTTGTAGTCAGGTCTTTCGTGAAGGCAAAATATGGTGTATCGGTCCCGGAGGTGAAAGGGAACTTGCTGCAGTCAACACAACCAGAGTTATAATCAAACTTCCTCTGGCCATCAGGTGTTGCAATCTCGCCAGTTTTAATCGAAGCGTTCTTGCTGTTAGGGTCAGTCTTGTTGTTGAATTCCCTGATTATCTGCTCGGGGGTCTTTGAGAGCGCAGTGTTCACATTCTGGTCCAGAGAGGTGCTCTCGCCGGGGGCTACTTCACCCCTGCTCTGGAAGCCGTCGCCATAAACATTCTTCGTCAGGTTCCTGACCTCCTCATACGTGAGCTTGCCTAGATCGCAGTCAAAGGAGGTGGAACTGGAAGGGAGGCCTACTGAGGTACTAGAGGGGGTACTGCCTGCTACATCGGCAAGACCCATAGGTATGCTGCTCAAAAGTAAAACAGCCAGGACCGCAAGGGTCCACAACTTCTTCGTCTTCATTGTTAGGGTGAAGTCGATGATAGGGATTAGTCCTTTGTTCTGTTAAAGGCAATGAGATACACGACGAATGTCAGCAGCAATATGAGGACATATGTGAGGTACGTAGAGTTGAACGGCAGGAAGTCCTCGGATATTGAGAATGTATAGGCGATCATCGCCAACAGATAACTGGTCATGAACAGCAGCAGGAACTTCTTTGCGCCTTTGGGGTCGACCCTCTGGCGGACTATGTCAAGAAGGTATACTACAGGGAAAAGGAAGACAGCGAGTATCAACATAACTGCGAACGGTGCCCATATATCTTCGAAGGCCATCTTGGGTCAATAAATTAAGGTCGTAATATATAAAAACGACCGTTAGAAATGCGAAAAAGCCTTTATGTGTACGGTGCAAAGATTCTTATCTCCGCTTTCCTGTACGGCGAGGGGTTGGTGGTTATCAGCGGGATTCTGAGGATTAAGGCAGTCGCCGCTATTATCATGTCTGAGGAAGTCGACTTGGTGCCTCGTTTAAGGAGACCTGCTTGCTTGGCTATTTCATAATCAACACTAGCAACGTCAAAGACGCTTGATACCCAGTGGCTAAGATTGGTTTCCTCTTTCTTGTTGCGCGCAGCCATGAAGAGCTCGCAGACGGATTGAGAAGAGAGAACAGGCGTCAGCTGGCCAGTGAAGACGAATTCCTCAAAGAATGCTTGTGCCCTCTTGTCGCCCATCAGATAGTCGATCGCCACGCCAGTGTCAAACAACACCCTTTTGTCGAAGCTTGTTTTTAAGTATCCGTTCAATTCGTTCATCTGAGCTCTCCTTTTCCTCTTCAAGCTTGAACTTGTTGCTGGCCCACATGCCGGAGACATCCTCGCTGAGGCTCTTGACATCCGCTATCTTCTTTATGATTACAGTGTCTCCCTTCGAGTCGTAGGTCATCTTAAGCTTGTCGCCTGGGTATATCCTTGCCTGGTCCCTGACAGACTTAGGGATGACCACAAGTGATTTGCTGTTTACTGTTACGAACCCCATGTTATACTATGAGGGTATAACTATAAAAATTATTTCCCGCAGACAAGCTCGACGACGTCGCAGGTCTTCAGCGCGTGGTCCTTCCCGACCTTGTTCTTGGTCCTCATGTCGATGGCGCAGACGAAGTTGTGGCCGAAGTCTGTATGGAGGGCATATGCGAAGCTCAGGGCCGTTGTTTTTGGAGGCATGAGGTAAGCATCTGGCAGGACGTTCCCGTCCTTGTCAGCCAGCTTGGCGCCCACTGGATAGACTACTATGTATTTTAGTAAATCGAACACTGCCGTGTTTAGGACCTTCTGTACCCCAGTGGTCTTGTATTTCTCCAAGAAGTGTTTAAGGAAGGTCAGTCCCTGCCTTTGCCTCTCGCTCATCTTCGATTCGTCGACTATTTTGAAATCGGAGTCGCCGGGCGTGTAGTCTATCAAGCCTACCTTGGCGGCGTTGCGCAGGGCGAGCTCGCTCTCGGCTGAAACGGGAACAATCTTATAGTCCGGGAACTCCCTCTTGAGCCTCTCGTAGTTTCCATAAGCACCCTCAATGTCTATCTTGTTGGCCGCAATCATCATGGGTTTGCCTATCCCCCGCAGCTTAGTGGCGAAGTTCCTTAAATCCTCATCGCCCCAGAGTGTAGGGTCCTCTGGCAGATGGTTGGCGATCGCCTCCTCGACTTGGGCTTCCGCAACCCCGAGTCCGGTGAACTGAATGGCTATCTGCTCAGTGAGTTTGGCGTTCTCCTGCTTTACCTTGCGCGAGAACTTCCCCCAGTTCTTGTGGAGTATGTCAAAGAACCACAGGTCTATCTCCTCTTCCAAGAACCGCACAATCTCTGCTGGATCGAAGCTGCCCTTTGGGACTTTCTCCCCCTGCGAATTGGTTGAGCCGCTGACGTCTATCACGTGTATCAATGCAGAAGCCTGGCGCAGGTCGTCGAGGAACTGGTTACCGAGACCGCGGCCTTCATGCGCGCCTGGGACAAGGCCAGCGACGTCTAGGAGCGTGACCGGGACGAAACGCTCGCCGCTTTTGCAGTAACCGTGCTTCGGATTGCACGCCACCTTGAAGTCTGCACATGGGCACTTGACCCTAAGGAACCCGATGCCTTGGTTGGCCTTTATTGTTGTGAACGGATAGTCGGCAGTTTCAGCTCCAGCTAGAGTTGCCGCATTGAAGAAAGTGCTCTTCCCTTGGTTCGGAGCCCCCACGATTCCGACTTGCATGGGTAAGTTAGATATTGGTTTTTATTAAATGTTTGATATAGAGATGCAAATAAAATGCCTAATAAAGTCATATTGATGGTGGCTTCGGGGATTATTGTTGTGGCAGTCGCAGGCGTTATTCTCTTGATTGTCAATCAAGGCGGAAAGCCAGCTACGTATTATGCGCCGAATGACAACCTAGGCAATTATCCTGGTACAACTCTTCCAACGAATCAGCCTGCGAGCTCGCCCCCGAGCCTCCCTGTGAGCGATGAGGACCTGAACATCCCTATGGAATGCGAATCGAGGGTGCAGACCGAGCAATGCCTGGAGGTTATGTTGTATAGGTTAAGACCCCCTAAGGCGTATTATGAGGAGATGAGTTGCGGGATTGCAAAGTTCATTTCCGAAACAGTCGACGGCGTGAACATCTACAGCTATAATTCCCTGTTGGGCACGTGGTACCACACAATAAACAGCAACCCCCAGGATGTCGACGCCAATTATGCGAATGCGCAAGAACTCCTAAGGCAGTTCAAAGAGCACGACTTGATACCAGCAGGCGTCTCAATCACATGCAAGCCTCTCGGGCCAGACGTGCCGGACAGCGAGTTCCAGCCACCTGCAGACGCGAACGTCACTGATATTGGCGGAATCTAGTTGCTTTTTATTGAACCCTCAATAAGATTTAAGCAACTCTTCGGAGGCATAAAAATGCAACAAAAACAGGCAATAGTTTTGGTAGTACTTTTGATAGTTGTTGTGGTAGTGATTGTTGCCGCAGTCCTTTTGATGGGCAACAAGGGCGGAGGCGGTACGCCTGCAGGCGGTGGAACTCCAGCTGGAGGCGGGACACCGGCGGGTGGTGGAATACCAGCAGGCGGTGGAACACCGGCGGGTGGTGGAACTCCAGCTGGAGGCGGGACACCGGCGGGTGGTGGAACTCCAGTGAGTGGTGATGTCGCAAGTGCTCTAGCAGCCGGCTCGCCAGTTGAGTGTGATATTACAATGGTGACTGAGAGCGGTACTATGACCATTAATGCGAAGATAAAATACCCGAAGTTCAAAGAGACGATTAATGCGGCAGGGCAGCAAGCCACAATTATATCCGATGGTACCTATAATTACATGAACAGCCCGGAGATGGGAACCATGTGGCTCAAGACGGAGGTAACCGCCGGGACGACAAGTGCAGTTTCGCCTGATGATATAAGGAGTAACTTGGCGGAGCTCCCGGAGGGGATGACAATGAACTGCAGAGCAGGCACATTCTCCGACAGCGAGTTCCAGCTGCCGACCGGAGCGCAAGTCACTGACATGAGTTCGCTCGGCGGCGGGACTGTATAGTAACCGCAATGGGGGGCAACCCCCTTCTTTCTTTATTTTTCTAATGCTTCTTTTACCAGCCTTTCTGCAATCTTGAGTTTCTTCTTCTTTCTTTCCGATGCCTTGTGGTCTATCGGGTTGTTTGGGTCAGAGTATTTGCCTACAATCTCCCCGAAGTCGAAACCGACAAGCTCTATATTACGTGCGCTGAAGTACTTTGCTATGAACACTGCTCGGTCACCGTCGGTGAAGCCGAAGAAGTTGTGCACGTTGGGCAGCGGCTCGACTTGGGTAGTTGCAACAGCGTTCCTGAACTGCGACAAGAGGGCTTTTATCTGCTGGATATTATTGCCATGTGCGTGTACGAGCATTATTGCACCGAACCTATCAGCAAGGAGCAGGTCTTTGATGCTTCCGTCCAGATCAGTGACGACTATGTCAGGGTATATTCCGTTTTCTAATAAGCAAGAGGTTGCTCCGTCAGCGGCGATTAGGGTTTTGCCGCTCTTGTTTAATCTTTTCACTCCATCCTCAAGTGAGGGGCCAGCGCCAAAGACCACTACGTCCCTATTCCTGAGCAAAGATTCCAGCTTGTCGAGCGGCTGTTTCCTGCCTGACATTATGATTGCGGCAAAGTCTCTGGCCTCGTAGTCGCCTTTCGGCAGAATCCCGAGTTCCTTAGATATCTTCTTGTATTCCTTAAGCCAGGAATCGATGTCCACGTTTATTTTATGAAAACCAGTAAATAAAGCGTGGATCTTGAGGGGTTGGCAAACAGGCTGCTTGAGAAGGGGGCTCCAGAGGACAGAATAATTGATAGGCTCGTCTTGGAGATACAGACGTTTAAGGAGCTTGATGCATATAAGGCCAGGAAGCTTGCAGAGTCTGTGCTGAAAGAGGTCAAAGCCACGAAGAAGACTGCAGACGACCCGATAGTCCGCACTGTCCTTTCAACATCCCTTTCTGGTGCGACCATGCACGACCTCGGAGTCGGCTGCAGGGGGGGGGGTGATTTCTTTGTCCACAAGCTGATTGCGGATCTGGCTGGCGAGAACTCGCTGATACCGCCAGGCCAGCAAGACGATGCAGGTGCCGTTAAGGCCGGCGGTAAGATAATCGTAGCTTCCGTTGACGGGACTCATTCCCGCCTCTCTGATTTCCCGTTCATCGCAGGATTCCACGTCGCGCGCGCGGCTATGAGGGACGTCATGGTGAAAGGAGCCAAACCTGTCGCGCTGATAGACGACCTGCACCTGAGCGATGACGGCGATGTCGGGAAGCTGTTCGATTTCGTTGCGGGCATTGCAGTTGTGGCAGAACTTACTGGCGTACCCTTGATCTCAGGCTCGACCCTGAGGACCGGCGGGGACATGGTGATAGGAACTAGGATGGTCTCAGGAGTGGGCTGCGTAGGGGTTGCCGACCGACTCCTTAAACGCTCCGACGTTAAAATCGGCGACGCTATACTGATGACTTCCGGAGCGGGCGGCGGGACCATAGCGACTACGGCGATCTATTCCGGCAACACCTCTGTTGTTAAAGAGACCCTTAACGTTGACTTCGTCAATGCCACCAATTCCTTGTTCGAAAAAAATCTTGTCAAAAGGATACACTGCATGCTTGATGTTACGAACGGCGGTTTAAGGGGCGATGCGAACGAGGTCTGCAAGACTGCTGGCGTTGGGATCGAGTTATATGAGGAAAAAATCAACAGCGTTGTAAATAAAAAAGTGTTTGCACTACTGAAGAAGCTAGACATAGACTATCTCGGCGTCTCTCTCGATTCCCTGCTGATATTCTGTGCGGAGGAGAACAAGGACGAGATAATGAAGGTGCTGAAGAGAAAGAAGATTGTCGTCGCAGAGGTCGGCAAGGTTATCAGAGGCGACCGTGCATTCCTCGACGGCAGGGAGTTCAAACCGAAGTTTCGCGAGTCTGCTTACACCCCTGTTAAGAAAATGATGGGCGAATGCGCGCCTGAGAGAGACAAAGAGTTCAGAGAAGGCGCAAGGGTCGCTGCCGGGCGCGCAAAGGAAAAGATTAAAACTGTGGTCGAATATGTTAAGAAAGCTAGGGCTTAAGGAAAACTGGATATATGAGGTGCTGATGGAGACCGGCGGCATACACAGGGCACCCATGGGCATCTGGACGGAGGACTTTGATAATTTCATCGTCGACGTCTACAACGACAGCAGCACTTATAGCAATCTGAAAACCGCAGGAATCGGCACAATATATTTTGTCGAGGACCCAAAATATTTCGCTGATACGAAGGAGATTGAGTATTTTGCGAAAGTGGATTTCAAGGTCGTAGAGATACTTCCGGGGAACCCTACAAGGTTCGTCTGCAGGGTCTTGGAACTCGATGTGCTGCGGGAGGGTACCCCCCTGAACCGCGCAAGGGGCATGTTCCTTGAGTATCTAGTGGAAAGGTCGAGGAGGGCAATCGACGAGAACGCCAAGAAGAGGTATGAGTATTATAAGAGGACTATAAAGAAGGTTGCTCCGGGTTCTGTGTACGACAAATTAGTTGACAGGAAGTGGAAGCGGTGAATACTATAAGGACTCCGTCTAGGCTGCATCTGTCACTGATAGACATGAACGGCAGGTTGGGAAGAGTGGACGGGGGAATAGGGATAGCGCTAGAGGGGCCGTGCTTTGAGATCGGCTTTGAGAGAGCTGGTTCTGTCAAAGGGGATGCAAAGGAGATCACAGAGTCCGTCTGTTCTAGATTAGGCGTTGCAGGTGTTGAGATTAAGATAAAGAAAAGGATACCCGAGCATGTCGGATTTGGCTCAAGGACGCAATTGTCGCTTGCAATAGCTGCGGGCGTGTGCAAGGTTTATGGGATAACAAAGAATGTGACGGAGCTCGCAGAGTTAGTCAAACGAGGCGGGACATCTGGAATCGGCGTTGCGGCTTTCGAACGCGGCGGTTTCATACTCGATGGGGGCCATCACTCAAAAAAAGGATTTTCTCCGTCGCGGTTTTCTAATGCCTCTCCACCGCCAGTTCTTGCGCGCTATGATTTCCCGTGGTGGATCGTCTGCGCATGGCCGGAAGAAAAGGGCGCGCACGGAGTCGCCGAGATGGATATTTTCAGGAGATATTGCCCGATACCTGTAGGAGAAGTCGAGAAGACCTCGCGGTTAATACTGATGAGGATCCTGCCGGCCGTCGTGGAGAACGACATAGGGGCTTTTGGCGAGGGCGTGAACATGCTGCAGGAGATTGGGTTTAAGAAGATCGAGGTCGGCCTGAAAAAGGAACAAATCGGCGCACTACTGGGAGTCCTGCAGAAGAATTCTGCCGGCGGTGGTATGTCATCCTTCGGGCCGGTCTGTTTTGGGATTTGCGAAACGCAATCGGAAGCGAAATCATTAGAATCAAAAATAAAGGGTGAATTTGAGGTCAACACCATAGTGACAGAGGCAAACAACAAAGGTGCAAGATGGCTGTAGAGGTACTTGCTATCGCCCCTGCGATATTGCTGCTCGCGCTGGCGAACTACACGGAAAAAAGGAAGGAGTTGAGGATATTGACCAAGATATTCCTCGGACTTATCGTACTCTTCGTTATCATCGCTGGCGGATTGATCGCTGGATCAAGTAGTACTGGAACTGCTCAGGGGGTGATGAATCAAGAAGCCTATGGCGGCGGCCTCGTGCTTACCGGACTGGTAGCTTTGGTACTATTCCTTAAACCCATCAGGGCTGGGCTTTCAAGGCTGATTAGCATAGATCCTGACAACTGGCTGCACGCGACCGCCCTGGTCTTTGCAATATTGCTTGTTGGGATGTCCATAGCGACTGCCACCACGACTGATGTCATCAAGTTTTCGAAAGGATCCGGTTCGGATGCAGCAGGAGTTGTTCTACAGGATGCACTGTTTGTCATTAGTGCGCTGATCGGTGTCGGCTGGCTTGTGAGAAGGAATTGGAAAGACACTGTAAACAGGCTGGGTCTAAGGAAGCCGATAGTTAGGGACGTTATGATGTCTCTCGTATATCTGCTCATAATATTCGCAATCGTCATAGTGCTTAATCTCTTGGCAGAGGCTCTAAACGTCGATTCGGGGCTCACTGATAACGAAGATCCTACCGTGCAGATCCTGGGCGGCGTCACTATCCTGACTGCAATCGTCTTCGCCTTGGGCGCGGGAATCGGCGAGGAGATATTGTTCAGGGGTGCGATGCAGCCGAGGTTTGGAATAATACTAGTATCGCTGATCTTCATGTCGTTACACGTACAATACGCAAACCCTGTGCAGCTCGGGACTCTGTTCGGCATAAGTGTTGTTTTTGGCTATGAGAGGAAAACAGTGAGCACGACATCCGCGATAATAACCCACACGCTTTATGACATGATACTGCTGTTGGCAGTTGCGCTACAATGAATCCGCTGGAACTGTTGAAGATGCTGGAAAAGGAGAAGAAGCTGAGTTTTCTTGAGAAGGTGCTCACAGTCACGAACGGCTCTGTGACGCAGATATTAGAAGCATATCTTGGCGAACCGGTGAGGATACGGACGTTAAGTCAGGAGGTCAAAGAGGCCGGCGTTTTGGCAAAGGAACTGAATGTCGTAAAGACCGACCTTGTGAACTTCCGTGAAGTCGAGATAATGGATCAAAAGGGTAAAGTCATGGTGAGGGCGAAGTCGTGGACTCCGCTGAAAAGGCTGGAACTGGGGTTTAAGGACGACCTGATGAAGGCTGATGTGCCGATAGGGAAACTATTGGTTAAGCACAACATAGAAGCGAGAAGGGAGCTTCTGGACGCGAGTATCGAGGGCAATAACGTAAAGAGGACTTATAATATCATCCGAAAGGGCGAGATTCTCATGAGGATAGAGGAGATCTTTTGATGAAAGTTCTTGGCATAGATCCCGGGACCAGCAGATGGGGCTTTGTTTTTCTGGAAAAGGGGGAGATCGTGGAGGAGAAGTCCGTCTTAACTGAAACGATAAAAAAAGACGCGCAGATAGTTATAGAACTTGCGGAGAAGGCACAGCTTACTGTCGCACCATCAGGATACGGAACTGTTTTGAAAAAAGTCGGTGACCTCACTGAGCAGGACTTCTTTGGGATACTCCTTAAACGCAAGGACGAGAAGACCGTCATGGGACTAGAAAAGGTCCTGCGTGCGTTTAAGGAAAGCTCCTTAAACGCGTATGTCATCCCCAGCGTGAAGCTGTTGCCTACTGTGCCTACCGAGAGAAAGCTGGGAAAAATCGACATGGGGACTTCTGACAAGCTCTGCGCTGCGGTGGCAGGGATCGTTGACCAGTCCCACAGGCTGAAGTTACACTACAATCAGACTAGTTTCATCTTGGCGGAAATAGGCTACGGGTTTGACGCCTTTATTGCTGTAAAAAACGGGCAGATTGTCGACGGCATCGGCGGGACGCTGTCCTCTTCGACCTGGCGAGGCGAGGACGGAGAAATCCTATACCTGAAAGGAGAGGCCAGTAAGAAGGAGCTAAAGAAGGGTTCCTTAAACCCAAAAAGGGTCAAAGAGGGCGCGCTTAAGGACATAAACCGTTTGCGGAGAGAGTTCGAGCCACGCGAAATCCTGGTCTCCGGAAGTAAGTCGTATGATGTTTTTGATTTCTTAAAGCAAAACTTCAAAGATGTAGTGTCCTTAGATACCTGCAAGTCAAGCAACGCCGCTTACGGTGCTGCAGTAATCGCAGACGGGCTGGCGGGCGGTAGGTTTAAGGAGCTTATAGATCTGATTAGTCTGAAAAAAGCGAAAGGAAGTAATTTAGATTACACTGGTTTAAGATGAAAATATTGTGGTGCATAACGGGAGCCGGCGAATTTCTCAAGGAATCGATAGAGATTCTAAGTCAGTTGCATGAAGCAGAGATAACAGTATTCGTCTCCCGCGCAGGCAAAGAGGTCTTAAGGAGCTATGGCCTGTTCAGGCATATCAAGAAGACGTGGACTCTTGCCACCGAAGACGACTTTTCCTCAGCCGCTGCAGGCAAGGTAACGCTAGGTGCTTATGACGTAGTAGTCGTCTCACCCGCGACTGCAAACACCATAGCTAAAATCGCAAACGGCATAGCTGATAACCTTGTCACGACTGCCGTTTCTTTGGCAATCAAGACCGGCGTGAATGTCTTTGTCGTCCCCACAGACTGGTTCCAGAAGAATGTCAAGATACCGGACATATTGACGCCTGGCGGGAGCGTAGTACATATGAAGCCCAGAAAAGCCGATTTTAGGAATCTGAAATATCTTGAAGAGGAGGGTGTCAAGATAATTGAAAGCCCGAAAGCACTGATCAAAGAGTTGAAGCAGCTGACATAACTTTTATTTTTCAATCTGGAATATCTGGGACTTTGAAGATGGTAGAGGCGATAATCTTTGACATGGACGGCACGCTGGTCAACAGCATACCCATCTACCTCTCGACCTTTGAAAGAATCTTCCAGGAGGACATGAATCTTGAGCCGCCGGCTGATGTTATACGGAGGCAGTTCGGGAAGAACTCAAAGGACATTATGAGGGGCATATTAGAGGAGATGGGGATAGAGTCCAGCGACACCGAGATAGAAAGGGTGCTTATCGATGTAAGGAAAGGGTTCCTAGAAAGGCTAAAGGACATTATGATACTGCCCGGAGCTTTTGAGTTGCTTGACGAGGTGGAGGGGAAGTATCCTCTCGCCCTAGCTACATCTTCTGGGAGGAATTACACCAGCATGGTATTATCAAACCTCGGTTTGGACAAATACTTTGATGCAATCGTCACGGCCAATGACGTGCAGCAGGCGAAGCCTGCGCCTGACGTATATCTGAAGGCAGCAGAACTGCTTGAAGCCAAGCCAACCCGGTGCCTGGCTTTTGAGGATGCGGTCTACGGAGTCAGATCGGCCAGGTCGGCTGGCATGAAGGTCGTTGCCGTCACAACAGGCTCGTCAAGCAAAGCGGAGCTTCTGCCAGAAAGGCCAGACCATATAGTCACATCGCTAAAGGACTTCGATTTGAGTATTTTAAAGTAAATCCGCAAAGTAACAGCTGTTTCTTAAAATGCTTCCAAAGCGCTTCGATGCTACCATAGAGAAGAAGTGGCAGAACCAATGGAGAGCGGACAATACTTACAAGTTCGACATAAATGACAAAAGGCCTGTCTACTCGATAGACACGCCCCCGCCGTTCACCTCAGGGACTCTACATTTAGGGCACATCTACAACCATGCTTGGATAGACATAGTCGCGCGCTACAGGAGGATGACGGGCTACAACGTCTTCCTCCCGCAGGGCTTTGACTGTCATGGCCTCCCGACCGAACTCTCGGTCGAGAAAAAGTCAGGCGTTGACAGGAAGGATAGGGAAAAGTTCCTCAAAGTCTGTCAAGAGTGGACCGAAAACGCGATAGCGCGCATGAAGACGCAGTTCGATTCTGTAGGCTACTCCACTGACTGGACCCACAGCTACAAGACCATGGACGACAAGTACAAGGCGCGCGTCCAGAAGACCCTATTGACGTTCTATGACAAGAACCTGCTTTACCGCGCCAAGCATCCGATCCTTTGGTGCTGGAAGTGTGGCACTGCTCTAGCAAAAGCCGAGGTGGGCTATATCCAAAAGACGGGCAAGCTTTATTACATAGATGTAGATGTCGAGAGCGACAGCAAGCTGACGATAGCGACCACGCGGCCAGGGATGATGCCTGCCTGCGTCGCTGTCTTTGTCCATCCAAAAGACGAGAGGTACAAGAAGTTCGTCGGCAAAAAAGCGATTATGCCGATATTCGGGCAGAAGGTCCCGATAATGGCGGATGAAGAAGTTGACAAAGACTTTGGCACGGGAGTTGTATACCTGTGTACCTTCGGTGACGAACAGGACATAAAGTGGCAGAAAAAATATAACCTGCCTGTTGTTGAGGCTATAGACCTGCACGGCAGGATGACCGATCAGGCTGGGAGGTTTAAGGGGATGAAGATTGCCGAAGCCCAAAAGGCGCTCGTGGAGGAGCTACAGAAAGAGGGCAGAATCAGGAAGATGGAGGATCTGCCGCACAACGTCCTTTGCCACACCGAGAGGGCCTCATGCGAGAACCCAATAGAATTACTGCCGATGGAGCAGTGGTTCATCAAAGTAAAAGAAGCTCTACTCGGTATCCTCAAGGCTGCGCGCGGGATGAGGTGGTTCCCCCCATATGCCCTGAGAAGACTTGAAGATTGGTGCGAGTCCATGGACTGGGATTGGATAATATCAAGGCAGAGGGTCTTCGGTACACCGATACCGTTTTGGGTCTGCGAGAAGTGCGGTGAGATCATCCCAGCTAAGAGAGAAGAACTGCCTGTTGACCCGAGAGGAACTACGAAGGAATGCAAGTGCGGCGGAGTTGCAAGGGGTGAGATAGATGTCTGCGACTGCTGGGTTGATTCCTCGCTCACTCCGCTGACTGTGACAAAGTGGGACGAGGACGAGAAGTTCTTCAAGAAAACCTATCCAGTAACCCTTAGGCCGCAGGGCTATGAGATAATCCGGACATGGACGTTCTACACGATCTTCAGGAGTTTAATACTCACAGGTCAGCCCTGTTTCAAAGATTTGATGATAAACGGTATGGTGGCCGGGCCAGACGGCAGGAAGATGAGCAAGTCGTATGGAAACGTCATCGCTCCGGAGGTGGTATTGCAGAAGTACCCTGCGGATGCCATGCGCCAGTGGGGCGCTGCGGGATCCCTCGGCGAGGATTATCCGTTCTCTTGGGAGGAGTGCGAGCACTCGAATAAGTTCCTGACTAAGCTGTGGAACGTTTCAAAGTTCATTGAAAGTCAGCTGACAGACTACAGGAGCGATGAGGAATATCAGCTCAGGATCGTCGACACGTGGATGATCTCAAAGGTCCAATCACTCATTGAGACGACAAGAAGCAATTTCGACAGATATGTGTTCAACATACCGCTGCAGGATATAAGAAGCTTTGTGTGGCACGAGCTGGCCGATTATTACCTGGAGATGGTGAAGCACCGCATATACAAGCCAGAAATCTATGGGGGGGAGTCGAAGAGAGCCGCGCAGTATACGCTTAAGTATGTGCTCGAAAATGTTCTGAAGTTACTGGCTCCGATAACCCCGCACATAACGGAAGAGATTTACACTGATTTGTTTAAGGAGAAGTCCATCCACCTAACAGAGTTCCCAAGTGCAAACAAAAATCTGGTTAACGAAGATGCCGAAGAGGCTTGCAAGGTCCTTGTGAAGATAACGAATGACATACGAAAGTACAAGAGCGACAACAGCATGTCCCTTAGTATAGAATTGGCAAAGGTCGTAATAGAAGCTCCGGATGTCGAGATTGTGAAGATGATGGAGGATGACATTAAGGGCACCAACAGGGTACAGAACCTTGAGATAAAGAAGGGCAAGGAGCTAAAGGTACTAATCTAGAGCGTTTATGATTATTGGAGCCAGTGAAACCCTGCTCAGCTTAGTCGGCAGCGAGTTCGTGCACACGACCTCCAAATCGCCGAATATATCTGTTCCTTTTGTGAATATCCCGTGCACGCAGCCTAGTGAAACCTTCTTCGCACCCTGCGACTTCAGCATTTCGGCTGCTTTCTTCATTGTGCCACCAGTCGATATTATGTCATCCAGTATCACAACTTTCTTGCCAGCGACATTGAGTTTCTTCGGCTGCATCTCGACGGTTTCCCCGTCAAGCCGCTTCTTTATCAAATAATCATACGGGCAGCCGACCGCCTTCCCTGCAGCCTCTGCGTAATGCATCGCACCCTCGTCTGGAGCGATTATGAGAAGATCTTTCACACCTGTAAAATACTTGCCGAGAAGCGGGAATGCATCTAGGTTTTTGACTGTAACTCCACCGAATTTCCCCTTCCCGCCCTTGTCCAGGAAGTGCGCGTTGACCGTTATTATCTGGTCGGCGAACCTGTGTATAAGGTTCAAGACTACTTTTGCGCTCACAGCCTCGCCCTGTAAGAACGCCTCGTCCTGCCGCTGGTAGACCATGTGGGGCACTACGCAAGTTACAGAGTGTGCTCCATTGTCCCTTATCGCAGAAAGCGTCAGCAATAATTCAACCAGATCGTTGTTGTTCTGGGTAGTGTGTATCAGAGCCACGTCCTCTTTAAGGACCTTGGTCAGCAGGCGTACGTATATCTCGCCGTCTGGGAAGGTTTTTTTCTCAATTGCGCCTGGCGGAGCGCCAAGGCCAGCGGCGATTTCACTGGCGAGAGGTTCTGATTTCTGATTGGAAAAGACTATCATAACTATTTTAGGTTTAGGGCAATAAATACAATCACTGGCTCAGCTAAATGAGAACTCGTCGCCCTCTTCAGTCTTTGTCTTTTTTATCGTACCGATCGGGCACTCGACGACGTATTTCGCTGACAATCGCGGCCGGAATATCCTAATGGCCCAGGGCCGCGCGTTCTCCTGTAGGCTCACTACCTTCATCTTCTCATTGACCCATATCACGTCTATCGGCTGCCGCATGAGCCACATGTGGATTGAGGTATTCTCTATACCCAGCTTTGAGGCCACGAGGACCAGCGTCTGCGGCTTCGTTGTGAGCATCAATCCCCTCATCCGAGAGAAAAAGCTGCGCGCCTCCCGCGCGCTGTCCGAGACAACCGTTCCCCGGGTCTTGTTGGTTATTTCCATCTGAAAGGTCTTTTAAAGCTGGGGATAGAAAAATAACGCAATGGATTTGTCTATTCCTGTCGAAGACTTCAGGTGGAAGAAGGGGATTTCCGCTTCCGAATTGTTGGATAATGCAGGGTCTGTCGGCTACCAGGCATCGGAGCTGAAAAAGGCAGGCGACATCATACTCAAGATGAAGAAGAACAAGGCAAAGATATTCTTGAGTTTCACCTCCAACATGGCGTCGTCCGGACTCCGCGGTCTAATCGCGCAGACGATCGAGAGGGGATTCGCGGACGTTGTCGTGACGACTGTCGGCAGCATCGAGGAGGACTTCATAAAAGCGCATAAGGGGAAGTTCTTTGTCGGCAGCTTCTCCGAAGATGACAAGAAGCTCAGCGATGAGAATGTCAACAGGATAGGCAATATCCTTGTACCGACGAAGAGTTATGAGACTTTTGACAGGACTCTGAAGCCGATCCTTAAGAAGATAATAAAACCTGGCAGTGCCATAACCCCGTCAGAGCTTCTCCGCGAACTCGGCAAATATTGTGAGGATGAGAACTCAATACTCCGGCAGGCTTACAAAAAGAACATCCCGATATACTGCCCTGCGATAACTGACGGCAGCTTCGGCTTCCAGCTGCAGGAATTAAGGAACTCGATGGACTTCCAGATAGACGTTGTGAAGGACATGAAGAACATAGCAGTTGAAGCCTCGCCCAAAGATCAGATCGGGCTGATAATACTTGGCGGCGGTGTTGCAAAGCACCACGCAATACTGGCGAACATAACAAACGGCGGAGCGGATTATGCTGTCTACCTGACGACTGCTTCCCCTTACTCGGGTTCGCTCTCTGGGGCGACGACCGATGAGGCAAAATCGTGGGGCAAGGTAAAGTCCTCGAGTGATGCAGTCACTGTGCATGGCGAGGCCAGCATACTCTTCCCGCTCCTGATGAGCTACGTCTTTGACAGGACCGGATAGGCCTAATCCTAGGATGATAGATATACCAGAGTATCTTTTGGACAGTAAGAAGCCATTTTTTGTCTGCTCAAGGTCAGTTCTGAAGAAACAAATAGAAATGCTTAAGGGACTTGGCGCGGAAGTGTTTTATTCCGTGAAGACAAATCCCGAGCAGAGGATACTGAAGGAACTGAGCGGAATGGACATCGGATTCTCGGTTTCGACTCCCGACGAGTTCCTTTCGGTTGTTTCAATGGGTGTTGCTCCTGAAAAGATAATATATTATGAGAGGGGCCTCACAAAGGAAAAGGCGAAGAAGCTCGTCCAATCCGGCTGCAGGAACTTCGCAGTGGAGGGCAAGGCAGCTTTCGAGAACCTGGCGCCGGAGCTTGGCAAGGATTTCACTGTGTTGATTAGGGTAAAAGCGGAGCCTGTATCCGGCAAATATGCGGGAGGTTATTCACCTGGGGTCAGCCTAGAAGAGGCAAAGGCTCTTATCGCTAGGTGCAAAAAACTCGGCGCGGCCTCCGGGATACTGCATCACGGCTCTTCGCAGACCGAGGATCCTGCCTACTGGACGAGGAAATTCGAGTTCCTGTCAGGAATCAGGGGAGTTGACATAATTGATATAGGTGGCGGGATACCGATAGACTACAATGGTGAGAAATACGACAATGTGATGGATGAAATCAAAAAAGGGATAAGGAGGATCAAATCAAAGCGTATAATTGCCGAACCTGGTAGGTTCATAGTCGGGCCGGCCTGCAGCTTTGTGACGAGGGTTGAAGTTGTAGATGGTGAAAGTGTAGTGCTTAACTCGTCCGTCTACAATTCGCACATAGACACTATAATAGCTGACCTGATCCTTCCGTGCAGGGCGCTCAAGAGTGAAAAGACGAGCAAGACGTACAAACTACTCGGTGCTTCATTGTGCAACCTAGACATCTTCAATCAGAATGCAAAATTACCAGGATTGTCCGAAGGTGATCTAGTAGTTTTCGACAAGGCAGGTGCTTATAACTTCTCATCGGACTTCAGCTCAGGTTCAGGAATAGAAACGTATATTATAGAGTAGTCTGCTTGGTCTGCTCAGTTTCTTTCTCTTGCTGCTTCTTCTCGAGCACTTTTGTTATGACACTCTCGATTTCCTCGTGATTTAGATCGCTCTTTTTAGGCTCTTCCTTTGGTTTTTCCTTTTCCACGGGTGTTTCCGGCAGCTTCTCCTCTTGCTTAGCAGGCTCTTCCTTAGATTCTACCCTAGGTTCTACCTTCTTTACCACCCACCACTTCGGGGGAGGAGGCTGAGACTTAACAGGGACTGCAGGTTTTTTCTCGACCGGCTCAGGTTTCGGCACCTCTTTCTTTGCCTTCTTCCCAGTCACTTCTGCCTTCCTTATTTCTTCTTCGAGTCCGCCGCGCATGAGATCCACAGGCCGCAAGTGACCATCCTTTACAGCCTTTAGCAGACGCATCTCGTGCTCAGCCTCTCTCTTCGAGCGGGTGAAAACGAATAGGACTAATAAGAGGAACATGATGAGGGGTATAAGTACTACGAAGCCGCAACTAAGAGCCTTAGCGCATGCTGGGAGAATCACCAGTAGGAGAAGGTCGAGGGCTATAAGGTTATAGGAGGCTTCGATGACACGCTTTTTCCGCTCCTTCCTTTTTGAACCCCAAGAGAGGACATAAATTAACAGCAAAAAGGGTAATATCACCGCTATGGGGGTGATCAAATCGACGCTCTGTCCCGACGCGCCTGAGCTATTGCCAGGCAGAACAATCGGCGAGTCATTTGCCATGTTAAAAGAACGTCGCTAGGGATAAAAACCTTTATTGGCGCCTTAAGTTCTCTAGGTCGCGGAGCAACTCGTCCACGGTCTTTTCATGTCTGTCAAGCTTCTCCTTTGCCTGCGCCTTTGGCGAGAGGTCCTCTATTTCTTCGGTATCCTCCTGGCGCTGCTCCTCATGCTTCTCCTTTATGTCCTGTAGGGCCTCTTTGTGCTTCGGCTCTACCTTCAGGGTGTCAAAGTCTTTGAGTATAGAATCCAATTGCTCTGAAATATGGTCGGCTATCACTGATATTATTTCAAGGCTCTGGGCGCTTTTCTTGTCAGCAAGATCCTTAAGCACCTTAACAAGCTCCTCTAAACCTTGTAGTCTGCCTACGACGTAGTTGATATCCTTCATTTGGCTGGGTTTGTGGTAAATTGAAGATTATCTGGATATAAATCAATACCTTAGCCTTTCAACCAGGGGAAGCAGTATTTCGGGGGTCTCCTCAGGCGGGTATGCGAAGTAGACGACCGCGCCTCGGGGGCCTATCCGGTCGTTGACAATCACAGCAGGATACGTCCTGCTCGTTACGTTTATGTTTGCTACAAGTCCAGCGGAATAGACTGTGGAAACAGCTGTTATCTTGTTCACGTCCGGTAGGTCGATGAACCTCTTTATGCCGATCACTGCCCAGTTATCGTTGTCTACTATCTCCACCTTGGGTGCTATACCCAAAATGTTCTTCTCAAACGTCGCTTCTAATATGCCCGAGAAGTCCTCTTGTATCTGGCCGACACCATTATCCTCGCCCTCTGGCAAGAACTTACATGTCGAATTGGCCTTGACTTTAGTGCAGTTGCAGGTCATCAGTGTCATCTCGTCTATGCAGACTATGCCGCGGGTCCAGCCACTTTGACTGGTAAGTACCTCGCCTTTGTATCTGACAGTTCCCTTGGTGCCCGCGTCCCCAACCCATATCAGGTTGCCGCCGCCTCGCACATAGTCGTCGAAGTTTACAAGCTTGTCTTTGTCAAGGGTCTGCGCGCCCTCGACTAGAACGAGCTTGTATTGCTTGAGCTTGTTGCCGAAGCCAGAACTGAACTTCCGGACATCGATATCCTCGGAATAGAATATCAGCTTCTCCTGCAGGACCTTCTGGAGTTTGACATAATCCCCTATGGACTGATCGCCGTGTACTATTAGTACCTGCGGCACGCCGAAGACACGCTCATATACGTCCATGAGCCAGCCCCCCATAAGGGGTATGTCGCGGAGATAGATGAAATGGAAATATTGCAAGACGAGGAGTAAGCCTACTATCAAGAAAACTGCCACTACAAGGTTGACGATCAGCTTGGCCTGATGCTGGCCCTGATCCGGCGGTGGAGCGTACATGGTTAGATTACTTGCGAAGAGTTAAAAAACCGCTGGCGCAACATATTGGTTTTTATACGTTATTGTATTAGTATATCCAAGCCAGAGGAGCGTTTTGGAATTTAACCGCTAATTAGAAATATGCAGCTTCTGCGTGTGAATAAAGATGGCGAAGAAGAAGGTTGAAAGAACAACGATTACATATTCTGTCCCTGAGAAAAAGAGTATTATAGAGGGGCAGAAAAACGGCATATGCGTAGCCCTGCAGAGGGATAAGACAACTGTCAGGGCAGAAGGCAACCGCCCAGAAGACTTCACCGCCATATTGAGTGATGCCGATATAGCGTGGGTAAACTTCTTGGTGGATGACGTAAGCAAAGATGGTGTAGTAGTGGCAAAGGCACTTGGCTTCAGCGAGGACATTATCCCCGCCCTGATGTCAAGTGAGCAATATAACTATGAGGACAGGGACGTTGAACTTGGAGTAAAAATACCGGCAGTGCTTGTCAATAACCTTGATGTTGTAGTCAACCCGCTGATAATAGTGATCAGGAGGGGATTGATACTCTCGATTCATGGGGGCGGGGTGACCCGGCTCGTGCGGTTCTCTAGATATGCTGAGACCTTCATGAGAAAGATAGCTGCAAGGGAGATGTGGGAGGACAAGTTAACAATACTTCTTTGGCGTATCATAGATGAGTCAAACTCGAAGAACTTTGATCACCTGAGGCAGATAGAGGAACAAGCCGACCACCTTGTGCAAGAGCTGATGGACCCAACGACACCTAGGGAGAGACTTGGGCCGCACATATACAAGATGAAGCATGCGCTGATAGTCTATCTCGACGCACTCTGGCTCTCCTTTGACCTGATCAACAACCTGCGCTACGGCGATGCGGATACGCTGAGTGACGATCCCGCATTGTTGGACAGGATCTCTGCTCTGGGCTACGATGTGACAAACCAGATATCGCTGAGTGAGCATATGTCTGAAGTTCTGGCCTCTGGCCTTGAGGTCCTTCAGAGCATATACAACAACCAGCTGCAGATATTCAACAACCGGCTGTCTCTGCTCGTTACTTGGCTGACTATATTGGGTACTGCGGTCCTTGTGCCAAACACGCTGGCCACCATCTTTGGAATCCCGGCGATTTCCGAGCATTTTTCATGGGAAATTATATACCTAGTTCTTATTGCGTCTACAATCCTCTCAGCGGGGGGGGCGTACTGGTTCATAAAGAGAAAAGGGCTCATCCCAAAACGTGTAGATTGAGCTTAGGTAAACAGAACAGTTTTTATCCCAATAACCTCAATTGGAATTGATGATCCTACAGGTCGCTCTCGATTTCGTCGACATGGCGCGAGCCATGAAGGTCGCGAAGGAAGTTGCTGACAGCGCAGACTGGATAGAAGCGGGGACCCCGTTGATAAAGGCCAACGGTATGGATGCGGTCCGCCAGCTGAAGAAGGCCTTCCCGAAGAAGAAGGTAGTAGCTGACTTGAAAATCGCCGACACTGGGGATGTTGAAACCGAGATGGCTGCAAAGGCGGGTGCGGATGTTGTAACCGTCCTCGGCAGCATGGATGACCAGACGATTATCCACGCGGTTGAGGCGGCTAAGAACTTCGGCTGTGAGGTGATGGTCGATTTGCTGAATGTCCAGAACCTCGAGGAGCATGCCAAGCGCGCAGAGGACCTAGGCGCCGATTATGTCCTCGTCCACACTGGCATAGACCAACAGATGATAGGCAAGGATGTGTTCGCGGACCTGAAACGTGTCAGCGGACTTGTTAAGATACCTATAGCCATAGCCGGCGGGATAAAGCCTGAGAATATGGCGCAAGCAGTCAAAGGCGGAGCAGAGATAATAATAGTCGGCGGAGCAATAACAAAATCGCCAAATGCTAAAAAGACGGCCGCTGCCTTCAAGAAGGCAGCCAAAGGGTTGACAAACAAGGGTGTAAAAAAAACTCAAAGTATCGATGATATATTGAAACTTGTGTCTACTTCTAATGTCAGCGACGCGATGCACAGGAAAGGTGAGATGCACGGGCTGAAGCCCATTTTCCTTGAAAAGAAGTTTTTTGGAAAGGCGTTAACAGTGAGGGCCTATCCGGGGGATTGGTCGAAGACTGTACAGGCTATAGATGCTGCGAAGAGGGGGGATGTCATTGTCATAGATGCGCATGAGTCGCAGGTTGCACTATGGGGAGAGCTCGCCACGAGGAGCGCGATATTGCGCGGCATAGCCGGCCTTGTGATGGACGGTGCAGTCAGGGATGTCGAAGGGATAAAGAAGCTTAAGTTCCCGGTATTCGCGCGCCATGTGAGCCCGACGGCCGGGGAGCCGAAGGGTATGGGTGAGACCAACATACCAATAAAGTGCGGTGGCGTTGAAGTGGAACCGGGGGACTACATATTCGCAGACGAGAATGGCGTGATGGTCATACCAAAGAAGCGCGTGCTCGAGATAACAAAAAGAGCACTCTACGTTAAAGAGAAAGAGGATCGCGTGAAGAAGGAAATCACTGAAGGGACGACACTTGGAAGGATATTAGAGCTGGGCAAGTGGGAGAAGGTCTGATTTTAATTTAATAATTAAAGTCGACAAAATATAATATGTCCCAGTTACTGATTTTCCTTGCATCGCTCGGAATCCTCGCATTTGCCAGCCGCTTCGTAATATCGTCGAGCATAAGGATATCTGAATATTTCAAGATTTCCGAACTCGCCGTAGGATATCTGCTTATTGCCATTGCCACATCGGTGCCTGACGTTACAGTTGCCGTGACCGCGTCCTCGAATGGCATGGGAGCGATGGCGCTGGGGGACATCCTAGGCTCCAGCATCGCCAATATCTGTCTTGTCCTCGGCGCGGCCGCCCTGATAAAGAACATAAATGTCAAGAGGGAACAAAGCCTTGAGAGCGCAGAGCTCCTGTTGTTGGTATCCATAATACCGCTTATCCTACTCATGCGACAAGGAATCGGGTTCACTGAGGGGGCAGTGCTAGTCGTCGTCTTCTTCATCTATGTGCTCTTCGCGATAAAGGAGAAGTTCACCCTGGGCCTAAAGGAGGGTATAACCCAAAAAGACTGGGCAAAGCAACTTGTAGTATTTATTCTCAGTATGTCTGTCACTCTGATAAGCGCGCAGTTTATAGTCCACTCTGGCGCTTCAATGGCGAAGGACTTCGGCATCAGCGATGCGCTGATAGGTATGACGATGATAGCCTTTGGAACGACGTTGCCGGAACTCGCCATAGACTTTACTGCCGTAAGGAAGGGCCATTTCGCGCTGGCTATAGGCGACATATTTGGCAGCTGCATGATTAACTTGACTCTAGGGTTGGGGCTGTCCGCCATGATAAACCCACTGGCTAGCGGTGTTATATACGTACAAACTGCAGTGGCCTTCATGGTCGGTGCGGTGATATTCTTATGGTACCTGCTCATGAAGCACGAGGGCATAAGAAGGGAACACGGCCTCATCTTCATACTGGCTTACGTACTCTTCCTCATGCTGGAGATGTTCTGGGGCCTTTCAGGGGGGTAACCGCCGGGAGATAAGTTTTAATTGGGATAATATCAAAATAAGCCGCAATTGGGCTGAGGGTTGCATAAAAAGTCTTCTGGGCCTGTAGCTCAGCCTGGTTAGAGCGCTGGTCTTATACGGGCACGGGCGCCGCGCGCGCCTATGCAGAAGGTCCCCGAGAGGGACCCTAAGGCTCTAAGCAAGCCGGATGTCAAGGGTTCGAATCCCTTCAGGCCCATAACTATTCCACCGAGCGAGAGCAGGATTTCTTTCGCACAGGGAGACCCTCCTGTGAAAACCAAACGCGGTAGCCATGGTCGGGTGTGGTCTATTGGTCTTAATAGAGGATTTTCCAAGGAGCAATTAAGGCTGTTTTTGGACCATTGCGACGAAGAAAGGTTCCAAATAGTATATACTTTAATGGCATTCTTCGGTTTCAGAGTAGGGGAGGTTGTCAGGCTCAGGCTGGAGGACATAAACCTGGAGAAGAAGGAAATATGCATGTGGAATATAAAGCGGAAGACGCTTACCCGAAAGGAAATCCATCCACTGGCATTTGGACCCCTGCAAGAGTATATAGACAAACACAGAGAGAGGATAACAGAGCATGGCGGTTGGATAGCCTACAGCAACAATAGGGGCAATAAGGCTGGCCATCTGTGCGAGAACGAGGTGAGGAAGAAGTTTAGGTCCATATGCGAAAGGGCAGGGCTAACGGAGGTCTATGCCGAGATAAAGAGTTCCGATGGGCAGAAAGGTGATACAAGGAAGCTAAGAAGGCTTTCAACGCACTCGCTGAGGCACTTTTATATTGGTTGGGTATATCAGCAGACCAAAGACCCGATTTTGACGCAGAAGGCTGCTAGACACGATTCCTTGCAGAGCACGCAGAGTTACCTAGACTGCGTGAACGACAGGGTGGATAGCGAGGTTAAGAGAGCATTTGAGGGATTGTGGTGAGATGAGCTATATTTCTCTAGTGCAAAAGTTACACTACACGTACATCAGCTAATTCCGTAACATTTGAGCGTTCTCTTAGCAGCATCTCGTACGTAATACTTCTCGTCATCTAACAGTTTTTTTAAGGTGTCTATTGCTTCTGGACATTTAATTCGCTCTAATGCTTTCACGGCATATTGTCTAACTTGCGGTTTCTCGTCACTCAGCAACCTTATCAGGTGGGGGCAAGCCACATAAATCTCAGGTTTGAATCTACTTAGTTTCCTCAACGCAGAAGCAGCTAATCGTCGCTCATTGACATCTTTACTTTTGGTGAATTCTATTAACTGAGCTATTGCCTCTGGATTTTTAGTTTCTCCGAGATGGTATACAAGGCTGCCCGAACCCCCTAGTTCAGTATGCGACCATTCATTCTTCAAATCTACCAATAAAAGGAGTACGTTTTTATCATTCGGGAACATGTCGAGATTTGTTCCCTCTTCAAGAACAACCATAAAGGAGCAAACCTAGCTAGTTTCAATTTCCTGTAAATGACACTAGGATCCTTCTTTATAAGCGATGATGATAAGCACTCTACAAAGTAGAATCGCTTATCTTTAACCACAAAATAATCCGCTATTACATATTCCCCTGCAATGCCAACTGCACTTTGATTAATTCGATAGCCGAGTTCTTTAAAATATCTGATGCTCTTCTCTCTTAATCCTTTATGTATTTCACCTTCTACATCAATCTCGTGTAGACGGAGACTGTCCCCCCAACCTTTCTCCTTTGAAATATCATCACCTGGCATTATTATAAAGTTGACTAATGCTTGCGCTTCTTTTAAGGAAACTAATGGAGAAACCTCATATGTGATGGGTAGTTTCTCACAAGAATAATCTTCTATTGAAAACTTTTCTTCCTTCTTAGGTTTATACGGTTTTCCATAGGCAGAAAACTTTCTTCTAGCAGTTTTATCCACAAGCTGTCTGCCACAATTCCTACAAAACTTGGCTACCAGCGGATTTTCGCGACTACAGCATCCACAGCAATTTGTGTTTAAGGCCGTCCCACAATTATGGCAAAAGCTATATTTCTCTGGATTTTCCGTCTTGCACTTTGGACAACGAACCATCTTATAAGTATCTTTGGAAGTGAATAAGAAAAAAGTATGCCCTATAGCTCCACTCTTAGATATTCTTACACTAACTGGCTCGGGCTTTGTAGTGTAAAGGTTAGGTACTACAAAATGTCCGTGAACCGACAACATGTAGTGTAAAAACCACACCATTTTTGCTGTCTTAGAGGGTTCTTAGAAAAGCAAGGATATCTCAAGCTTAAGCAAGTGCCCGACTGGCACATAGTTAGTTATAATGAGCTTTTTTTAGTTCAGAAAGGAGTTCTTTTATTTGTTTCTCTAATTTGGGTATATGCTGGAGTATAGCGTTGATTAATGCATTCATTGAAGTATCATAAATATCTACGTTATGGGGAGTAACAGCATATAGGGACTTGTGTTGCATATCAACTAGAATATCTACTTTTCTGGAAAGATGCGATAATTCATAATAAACGGAAAATATCCTTTCTTCAAGTGGCTTCTTGTTTAATAATGTCACTTTCGGCGCTATAAGATGCCATGCTCCAAGGTCTAGGTTATAATACGGGACTATATTTGGAATTTCAGATTTAAGTTGTCTGATGAGTTTTAAATTTTTTTCTAAATTGCGATAAAGATAATTATATACATACAGTCTTTCTTTCTTATCAGCTCTCCGTTCATTCCACAAAGGTATTGCTATGGCGGCGAATAAGGTAATTATAGCTATTATTAGGGATACTCTTATTGTTAGGAGCACATCCTCATGCGCATTTGTTATAGATATTTGAGTCATATTTTGAGAGAAACTAATGGCTCGCTCGTTTTCTACGACACTCAATTCACCATAAAGAACTGTTGCAATATCACGATGCACAGATTCAATTTCAGAGAATAAAGTTTGGGATGAAGATAAAAGCCCCTGAAGCTCAGATAGTTTTGCATTCATCGGCCCGTTAAAAATTAAAAGATATTGCTCAGAATCAAAGAACTGCTGGGCATCCTCCCTTATATTACTATATTCAGAAAATTTAGATAGATATTCATCATCTATTTCGCTCATGTACGTTCGTAGAGTCTTTCGTGAATCCATGAGAACGCTATAGTTCTGATTGGCTAAGGAGGAAAGGAATTCTAATCTTTTCTCCTTCTCTTCTCCTAAATTCGCTAGCAAGCTTTCAGCCTTATAGATGGTATCCAAAACATTATTATACCAAACATTTAACCCTATAGCATCTCGTATTACATCTTCTCGAAATAAATCAAAATGACCTTCCCAACCTCGATAATTTTCTATCCTAGCTAATCGTGAGGGAAATTGTTCTGGCCATGCTATATAATATAGAGCTAGATACGCATCTATTTCTTCAGGCTTTTCGAGTTCATTCTTGACCATCAGTGGGATGTAATACCTGGAGAATTCGCTCCCCCCTCCGACTAGATAACTAAGTTCGTTCTCATAGGAAGAGTCTGCTAAATAAAAACTGATATTTTCTGGGAGGTTCTGCTTTTTATAGAGCTCAATAGGAGACATATTTTGTATATAATAGAATTCGATTATACTATCCGTATAGATGTATCTGACCTTACTCAATTTTGTTAGAATCGTCTCCAAGTCGTAAGCTTCCTGCCTAACAAATTTATATTTATCAATGGTATCTGTTATGTTTGTGGGCGTATCAACCACACTTTTGTAAATGATAAACCAATTACCATCTAGGATTACTTCAGTGCCATTTATTGTTAATAGAAGCTTCTCACCATTAGAGCAAAGATAACGTTCATCAGTTACTTTAAAATCGAGATTTAAGGTTAAATTTGCATGGTTAAAAGCCTCTTGGATATCAATAAATGCATCATTTATCGGCGTAGGGGCTATTATATCCTTGCATCCAGTAGTACTAGAAGTGAATTCCTCGTTAGTATAAACAGGTTTGTCGATATAACCTACTAGATAAAATGAAGATTTGGAGATTTTAAAATTAGGATCTAGATGTGTATCTGCTATAACGGTCGTACAGAGAATAAAGACAAAAAGTAAGATTATAAAATATTTCATCCTGAGCGTCGTATTCTACAAAGTAGAAGAATTAAAAGGTTGTTTGGTTATGACTAAGGTTGACGATTAATTAATTGTCACTCCCCTCTAACTGCCTTAGGTAATAAATAAACAGCAGAGTGAGTTCGATGTTAATGCTCCTCATAAGTCTAAAATATTCACGTTTGGGCTTTAGCTCATGATTAAGTTTATTATTTAATAACTTGAACCATCCGTTAACAAAATCAAGTTCGCATTCATTAAGCCTTAAGTGCTCTTTGAGATAAAGCTTGTGAGTAGTCCAATCATAGGACTCACACTTCTTTCCCACTTTCTTCTCTATTCTGCAGATAACTTCTTTTAGGAATTTCTGCCAATATTCCCTAATCACATCGCCTTTCTTGTTATCAAAATCATTTGATGAGGTTTTATAAGTCTTGTCTATCTCTATTAAGGCATCAGCAAGATCTGAAGGAAACCCCATTTTCTCTAAAAAATTGACTGCTCTTTTTTGGTCTTCATTAATTTCCATGTTTACATCTGCGATTTCCGCATCGAGGTAGATGAGGTTTATCTCCTTAATGATGCTCCTTATGCCGGCTGTATAGGATATAAGATGGGTTTGCAGTATTGCGGAGGGGTATCGACTCTCCGCAAGAAAAAGAAAATCGCGTATCTTGCGCATAATCTCCTTAGGAATTTTTTGGTATTCAACACATAGAATTGAACTTAGAATTTGCAAGCAATCACCAGCAGCTGTTATATATGAAGGACCCAGAAGATCCCGGTACTTTGACTCGGCTTTAAATATGCCTTCGAGAAAGAAAAGAGCTTCATCTATTGACCTCTCACGAAAAGCCCATTCGAAACTTAGGTATGCAGTATCAAGGGTATATGCAAAATTCGGGGGGGGCTTCAAAACTAAGCTGATAAATTGCGTCCTTAGCGGCCCGTCATCACCTATCTTTTCATAAAGCTCTCTCAAACGCTCCAAATTTTCATGTACTAACACATATTGATCTGGATTTTCAACAGGGTGCCAGGTGCTTAGATTATCAGGGTTATATATACCCTTTAGTGTTGCACTATCAGATTTAGTAGCCTGAATATACCTATAAAATCGTTTAGGTCGGTGATAACCATTTGTATATGCCTCATGCTCTTTGTGGAATATCGCTTCTACATATTCATTCAGGTCTTTATAATCCATATGGGTAAATTAGAAGCGCTAGGTTAAAATCGCTAAAAAGGCTAAAATCGCTACTCTTATGCTATGTTCTATTAATTAATTGGTTAATAATGGCTAAGAGGAGAGTACTCATAACTTTGGACGGGAGTATATACTCTTTCATGAAAGAACGCCGTCTAAAAATCTCGTCTGAAATAAATAGGTTACTAAAAGTCGCGTATAGCGATGGGTTTTCCCCTAAGGTTCTAAGCAAGCCGGATGTCAAGGGTTCGAATCCCTTCAGGCCCATAACTATTTTTCTAGTCATACAGCCTTCGGTTTTTTATCTTCCCAACCCAAAATTAAAGGTCCTTCTATGGAGCAATTCAATCCCCTAAAACTGGAAGCAGAGATTATGGCCTACTGGGACAAAATTAAACTGTTCCAGAGAATCAAGGAGACCAACAAGGCCGGGAAGAAATTCTTCTATCTAGACGGTCCGCCGTACGTGAACGGTAATCCGCACATGGGTCATGCCAGGACGCGCGCCATCAGAGACCCACTGCTCAAATACAGGGCCATGAGAGGATATGACGTGAACCTGCAGCCGGGCTATGACTGCCACGGCCTGCCGATAGAGGTCATGGTCGAGGAGGAATTGGGACTCAGGAAGCGCGAGGACATAGACAATTTTGGGGCGGAGAAGTTTATAGAAAAATGCAGGGAGCGCGCATTGTTCTTTGTCGGCGTCTTCAACGATTTTTATAAGAAGTTCGGGCTGCATTGGGACTTTGAGCATCCCTACAAGACTCTGGACAACACATATATATCCTCTTCATGGGCGTTCTTCAAGAAGTGCGAGGAGAAGGGCCTGCTTTACAAGGGAAAGGCGACCACTGCATGGTGCCCGCGATGCGAGACTGCTCTTGCGGGGTATGAAGCGACGGATGAGTATAGGGAGGTTTCTGACCACTCTATTTATGTCAAGTTCCCGATCGTCGGGAAAGAGAACGAGTTCATACTGATTTGGACGACGACCCCGTGGACCCTGCCTGCGAACCTTGCGGTGACAGTCAATCCCAAATACGAATATGCTTATGTTGATGTAGGTCGCGAGAAATGGCTTATGGCGAAGGATCTCGTCAGCACAGTGATGAACGACTGCGGGATCGATGGGCACAATATAGAGAAAAAAACATACACCGGGAAAGAGCTTGAGGGCCTACGCTATGAGTTCGTGCTGAAGGACTCTGTCCCGGAAAACAAGAAACTGGAAAAGGATTACAAGGCGGCACATACGGTCCTCATCGGCGACTTTGTCACGCTTGAAGACGGCACAGGCTGCGTCCACACTGCCCCCGGCCACGGCCAGGACGACTACTCGATCGGCGTGAAATACGGGCTGCCACCGTTCTCGCCAGTAGGCAAAGACGGAAGATACACTGAGGAGGGTGGCACGCTGAAGGGTGTTTATGTGAAAGAGGCTGACGCGATGGTTATAGACTACCTCAAGTCAAAAGGCCTGTTACCTTCGGAGAAGAAGATAAGTCACAGATACGCACACTGCTGGAGGTGCAAGACTCCGATAATATACCGCGCATCGCCCCAGTGGTTCGTCGATATCGGCAGGATCAAGGAATTGATGATTAAGGAGAATGAGAAGGTCAACTGGATACCTGACTGGGCCGGCGCAAAGCGATTCCAGAATTGGATCGAAGAGGCGCGAGACTGGTGCGTATCACGGCAGAGATACTGGGGCATACCACTGCCAATCTGGGAATGTTCCTGTGGTACACGAGAAGTCATCGGCAGCTGGGAGGAGCTTAAGGAGAAGGCGATAAAACTGCCCGCAGGTGAGCCTGACCTACACGTGCCGTACACCAACAAGATAAAGATAAAGTGCAGGAAGTGCAGCAAGGAGATGAACCGTGTCAGCGACATAACCGACATCTGGTTCGAGTCCGGCGCGGCGACATGGGCCTCGCTGAACTACCCAAAGGAGCCTGCGAGATTCAAGAAGCTGTTCCCGATCGACTTCATAACCGAGGGCCTCGACCAAACAAGAGGATGGTTCTACACTGTAATGGTTGAGGGGATAATAATGTTCAGCCAGAGGCCGTACCTGAATGTGTTGATGAACGAGTGGGTATTGGACAAAAACGGCGACAAGATGAGCAAGTCGCTTGGCAATGTCGTCGACCCGCTGGATGTCATGAAGCAATACGGTGCGGACATAACAAGGTTCTACCTGCTCGAGGAGATAGACGTCTGGGAGAAGCTGAAATTCAACCTAGAGAATGTCAAGATAACCTTCCGCCTGTTCAACACACTATGGAACTGCTATCAGTTTGTGAAGACATACACCAGTGCCGCAGGATTCGATCCGAAGAAGGCGAAGCTGGAGGATTATGAGAAATATCTAAAAACCGAGGATATGTGGATACTCTCAAGGCTTGCGAGCCTGAACAGGTTGCTGACTGAGAAGCTGGAGAAATACCTGCCGTATGAATGCGTGAAGGCGCTCGACGATTTCGTAATGAATGATCTGTCGAGATGGTATATCAAGCTCATCCGCGACAGGACCTGGGTCTCGGCAGAGGGAAAAGATAAAGAAGCTGCGATTGTCACGCTTTACACCGCACTTGCTGATATCTCAAAGATGATGGCTCCGTTCGCACCGTTCATGGCCGAGTATATGCACCGCGACCTTGTAGGCGGTGAGAGCGTGTTCCTGTCAGGATGGCCGGAGGCCAGAGGAAAAACGAATGAGAAGCTCGAGAAGCAGATGGGACTGGTGAAAGAGATTGTCGAACAGATCAATGCGGCGCGCGACGAGGCAGGGATAAAGCTGCGCTGGCCTGTCGAGAGGATAATCATTGACGTGAAAGAGGACCTGGAAGCTGTCAGCGATGTCATCTGCCAGATGACGAATGCAAAAGCTGTTGAATTTAGCAGCAAGGAACCGAAGAATGCGATCAAAAAGGAGTTCTCTGCCGGCATCGTGATGCTGGGCAAGGACAGGTCACAGAAGATAGTCGAGGAAGGGCTGATCCGCGACCTCCTTAGACAGATACAGGACATGAGAAAGAAGGCCGGACTGAAGGTGTCTGAGGAGATAAAGCTGAGGATTTTCACAGACAAGGATTTTGCTAAAGTTGTCGAGAAGTTTAAGGAGAGAATAAAGTCTGAGACTACGTCTAAGGGTGTTGCTATTGTTGTGGGCAAGCCACAGACCTTCAAGACGGAAGCTAAGTTCGAGGGCAAGGTTATCTGGCTGGACTACAACATGTGATTTTAATTTCTATCCTCTTTGAATAAGTCAATGGAGATTTCTGAGATAATAAAAAGGCACGCAGTCGAGAACGCTATAACTTATGGCAAAGCCGATGCGAAGAGCGTTCTTGGAAAAGTCCTGGCCGAAGACCCGTCATTGAGGAAAGAGGCAACAGAGACTCTCAAGAAAGTCGAGAAGATCGTTGCTGATATCAACAAGATGTCTAAGGAAGAACTGGCCGCTGCATTACAATCTCGCGAGAAGCCAGCTGCGACTAGGCGGGGACTGCTCCCAGACCTGCCTAATGTCAAAGGTCCTGTTGTCATGAGGTTTGCACCTAATCCCTCAGGATACCTACATATAGGGCACGCCAGGACAGCCATAATGAACGACGAGTACGCCAAGAAATATGGCGGCAAGTTCATACTAAGACTAGAGGACACTGACCCTGCACGGATAGACAAAGACGCTTACAGGACAATAGAAGAGGACCTGAAATGGCTGGGCATAACCATACATGAGATAGTTATACAGAGTGCGCGGCTAGCGATCTACAGGGACTTTGCCATCCGTTTGATTGAGCAGGGAAACGCCTATGTCTGCTCCTGTGGGCAAAAGAAGTTTAAGGAGTTTAAGGACGCTGGCAAGGAATGCCCATGCAGGAGAAACAGCGTTGAGAAAAACCTGGAACTCTGGGACAATATGCTGAAGGGTGATAATCGCCTTGTTCTGAACATTAAGACAGATATGAAGCAGAAGAATCCAGCGCTGAGAGACTTCCCGATAATGCGCGTGGCCAAGGACCGGCACCCGCTGACCGGAAGGGAATGCGATGTATATCCACTGATGAACTTCTCGGTTACAATAGATGATCACCTGCTCGGCGTCACTCATGTGCTCCGGGGCAAGGACCACATAGTCAATACCGAGAGGCAGAAGTTCCTCTATGATTACCTCAAGTGGAAGCCGCCCGAGATAATCCACCACGGATTGTTAAACATAGTAGGCGTAGAGCTCTCGAAATCCGTGATAAAGCAGGCGATAGACGAGGGCAGGTATGATGACTGGTCGGATCCAAGGCTGGGAACCCTGCGCGCGCTGAGAAAAAGGGGTATAGAACCGGAAGCGATACGCGCGATTATGAAGATGATAGGGATTGGTGATGTTGACGCAACTTTCGACTGGAAGAATCTCTATGCTGAGAACAAGAAGATAATAGAGAGCAAGGCCAACAGATACTTCTTTGTCCCGGACCCCGTCGAGGTCTGGATAAGTGGACTGCCGGATGAAGCAGACGTCATCCGCGTGCCGCTGCACCTCGGCTATCCGCAAAGGGGCTATAGGGACATAGTCGTCAAGAAGACAAAAGGGACGGCAAAGATATTCATACCGGAGAAAGACGCTGAAAAACTAAGGAAGGGCGACATCATAAGGCTCAAGAACTTCTGCAACATCCAGATAGATGAGGCACGGCCGCTAAAGGCGCATTACCTTGCGGGCAAGGACACTAAGGTTCCGATAATACAGTGGCTGCCGGAGGAGAACATGGGATGCGAGGTCATAGGGCCCGACAAGAGGACTGCAGGGTTCTGCGAGATTGACTGCAAGAACCTTGACAGTGGCGACATCATACAGTTCGAACGCTTCGGCTTCTGCAAAGTCTCACAGATAGACGGTAACGATCTAATCTGCTACTTCGCCCATGAGTGAGTCCTTAGACCACACCGAAGCTGGGCAGCATCATGACTATCCCGGTTATTATAAGGTACAGGGCAACCAGGTAGTTCAATATCTTTGGGGCGGCCAGTACCAACAGGCCGAACACTACGCTCATCACTCCCCATATGAGCTGCGCGCTTACGACAAGTTCTGCCATTTTGTTTCGCGCTTTTGTTATTGCGAGGGGCATAAAAAGAGCAGAATCCTTTTTATACCCTTACCTTCTAAAATCCCGCAAATTCTTTCTCCACCCATTGCGTGGGACCTATGAATTTGGACCGCTTTGGCGGAATGATAACGAGGTTTTAAAATGGCAACATACGTGAAATTCACAACACCGCAGGCCGTTGCGGACAAGGCATTGGAAGCCGTAGATATAGCCAGGACTTCTGGCAAGATACGAGTAGGCGTCAACGAAGTGACTAAAGCTATAGAGCGCGGCAAGGCCAAGCTCGTAGTAATGGCAGAGGACGTCGACCCACAGGAGATAATGATACACATACCGATTCTCTGTTCCGAGAAGAAGATACCTTATGTCTATGTCAAGACTAAGGACGAGCTCGGCAAGGCCGCTGGCTTGAAAGTCAGCACCTCTTCAATTGCTGTCGTGGATGACGGCAAGGCGAAGAAGAATATCGAAGACCTGCAGAAGGAGCTTGAAAAGCTCGTGAAAGGCTGAAATGGCTGGAGAGAAGAAGACCGAGAAGCCCGTAGAGGCAAAAAAGGTTGAGGCGAAGCCCCAGGCAACGGAAAAGCCTGTAGAGCAAAAGCCAAAGGTCAACAAGAGCAACGTCAACGTGAGCGACGCAACGCCCGCACAGGTTGTCAAGGTTTTCAAGAAGGTCGGTCTTTACGGCGAGTGCTACCAGGTGCTCGTCCGCGTGCTCGAAGGCCCAGACAGGGGCAACCTCCTCAGGAGGAACATCCGCGGGCCGGTAAAGGAGAACGACCTAATCATGCTGAAAGAGACTGAAAGGGATGTAAGGGCTATCTAAAATGGTCACAAAAAGAAAGTGCGCCTTCTGTGGCAGGGACATAGAGCCCGGGACTGGCAAGATGTTAATAGATGCTAGCGGCTCAGTGGCATTCTACTGCTCCTCGAAATGCGAGAAGTGTGTCGAACTCAAGCGAAGTGCCAGAAAGATCAAGTGGACTCAGACTTATCGCAAGGAGAAGGTCATCCGCGTCCAGCACATGAAGGAAGGCCCGAAAGAGGCCAAGAAGGCAGAAGCTATTATGGAACCCCAAAAGGCTGAGGAACCCAAACACAAGCCAAAGAAATGATCCAAAGAACCTTCGTGATGCTGAAACCTGACACGGTCCAAAGGGACATTGTGGGGGAGATCATCAACAGGTTCGAAAGGCGAGGCCTGAAGATCGTAGGCCTTAAGCTCATAAAGATGAGTAGGGTTATGGCCGACGAGCTCTACAGCCAACACAAAGGAAAAGACTTCTACGAGCCGCTGATAAAGTACGTGATGTCAGGCCCGTGCGTCGTTTGTGTGATAGAGGGCCACGAGTGCATAAAGGCCGTCAGAAAGATGCTTGGTTCGACGAACCCGCTCGACGCTGATTCGGGGAGCATAAGAGGGGACTTCGGTCTTTTCATGAGACGGAACGTTGTCCATGCCGCCGATTCACTAGAGAGCGCTAAGCGCGAGATGTCGATTTTCTTCAATCCTAGTGAGATAATCGAGTACAAGAAGTCTGATGAGGACTGGGTGTATGAGCATTAGATCTTAAGCAATTCCCGCGCATTCTTTGTTGTGGTCGTTGCCACGTCCTCGAAATCCAAACCCTTTATCTCCGCTATCATGCGGGCAGAATTTATTATATTAATAGGCTCGTTCCTGCCAGATTCTGGGGCTAGGTAAGGGGCGTCGGTCTCAAGCAGTATGCGTTCCAACGGAAGCTTTTTCGCAAGTTCCTGCTTTTGCTTCGATTTTGTTATATTTGTTGGGATAGAAATCAAATAACCAAGTTCTATCGCACGCTCCGCCTCAGCAAGTGTCCCTGAAAAGCAATGCATTATGACTTTTTCCATGCCTTCTTTTTGTAGAATATCGAGAGCGCGGGACTCCGCGTTGCGCGAGTGTATCAGCACTGGCTTGTCATGTTCCTTGGCAAGTTTAAGGAACCGTACGAAATTCTCTTTTTCCCTTTCCCGCTTATCCAGTTCCTTGACCCAATAGTAATCGAGGCCTATCTCACCTACTGCCACTATCGCGGTTATATTGTCCGTTATCAGTTTGTACTGCCGTTCGAAATCCTCAATGTGATAAGGCGTGCAGCCTATGCTGAAATAGAGTTCCTTAAACCCTTTTATCTTTTCCCACCCTTTTATGTCTAAGGAGCAGTTCAAAACAGCGACTTCCTTCTTCTGTGCGCGCTCTATTACCTCCCTGCGGTCTTTATCGAAGTCTGGGAAATCTAAATGCGCATGCGTGTCTATGAGTTTCACGGGTTAATTTCAATCGGTGCGCTCAAAAATCAGAATATTACTAAAAGTAATATTAACAAAACAACACTTTTTTATACGCCAGCTCAAACCTAACCAATGAGCAAAACTTATGCTGAGATAAACGAGAAAATCCGCAAGGGAGATGCAGTAGTCCTCACTGCTGAGGAGATGATAGGCTATGTCGAGGAGCACGGCGCCAAGAAAGCCGCCGAAGACATAGATGTAGTCACAACTGGGACTTTTGGGGCCATGTGCTCGTCTGGAGCCTGGCTAAACTTCGGCCACTCTGAGCCGCCAATAAAGATGCAGAAGGTCTGGCTCAATGACGTCGAGGCATATACAGGAGTGGCAGCGGTAGATGCCTACATAGGTGCGACTCAGCTCAGCGAGACTGAAGGTATGGAATATGGAGGCGGCCACGTCATCGAGGATCTTGTCAAGGGTGAGGAGATACAGTTGCGCGCAACATCGTATGGAACCGACTGTTACCCGAGGAAGAAACTAGAGACATCAATAACGATAACCGATCTTAACCAAGCGATATTATCGAACCCGAGGAACGCGTACCAAAACTATGCGGCTGCAACCAACGGCTCTGACAGGACTATCTACACTTACATGGGCAAGCTCCTGCCAAACTATGGAAACGTGAATTATACTACATCCTCACAGTTATCCCCACTGATAAACGATCCATATCTTGAGACTATAGGCATTGGCACGCGAATATTCCTAGGCGGTGCGCAGGGTTATGTGATTGGTGAGGGCACGCAGTTCAACACAGAAGTGCCGAGGAAGAACGATATACCGATAGGCCCAGCAGCGACCCTATCAGTGACCGCAGACCTAAAAAAGGCAAACCCAAAATACCTAAAGGGTGCGACTTATCAAGGATACGGAGTTAGCCTGCTTGTCGGTGTCGGAGTCCCGATACCCATATTGAACGAGACCATAGCGAAGAGGACTGCAATAAGCGATGACAAAATATTCACACGAGTCTTTGATTACTCGATTCCTTCGAGGTCCAGGCCTCTGATAAGAGAGGTCAGTTATGCCGAGTTACGCTCAGGAAAGATAGAACTCAATGGCAAAGATGTTAAGACGTCCTCGCTCTCGCCACTAAGCACCGCGCGCGAGATAGCGGATGTCCTGAAGAAGTGGATCGAGAAGGGTGATTTCTACGTGACAGAGCCGCTAGAGAAGTTCCAGAAGAAGTCCTTCAAACCGATGAGACAGACGGATATCCATTATGTTAAAGATGTCATGAAGAAGGCGATAACGACCACGCATGACTCAACTGTTGAGGAGGTTTCAAAACTGATAATAAAGAATAACGTCAACCATATATCAATAGTCAGGAACGGAAAGCTTGATGGCATTGTAACCTCATGGGACATAGCAAGGGCTGTGGCTGAAGGAAAGGAAAAACTGGACGATGTGGCTGTGAAGAACGTGATAACAGCGCAGCCGACTGAGACGCTTGGAATAGTGGCAGAGCGGCTTGGCAAGAAGGGAGTCTCGGCACTGCCAGTTGTGGACGTGCATGGTGCAGTATTAGGGATAATAAGTGCAGAAGACATAGCAAAATTCGTGAGCAAATGACCAAGAAATATCTAGTTAAATTCGGAGAATCGCAGCTTGGTGAGCCGCTACTGGCGGACTGCATAATTGAGACAAGGTCGAGGATCAACATACTCAGGGCGGACGCTGATGGGAATGTCCTGATAAAGTTTCCGGCAGAGGATGAAAAGAAAGTCCTTGATTTCCTTAAGAAGAAAGGCCTCAAGACCAGCGAGCAGAAGAATGTGGTTGGATATAACCGAGAGAAGTGCGTTGACTGCGGCGAGTGCATAGCCCTATGCCCGACAAGGGCCTTCAGCTTTGACAAGGATATGAAACTGGCCTATGACGAGGATAGATGCGTCCTCTGTAATATATGCGTGGATGCGTGCCCTCGCAGGGCCCTGACAAAGCCGAAATTCTAATGTACGAAGATGAATTCGAGTATAAGGACACTATTCTGAAGATAAGGTGTGATAGGGATATCAGTGATTTGGTCAAAGAATTTATAGTTAAGAGGCGACAGGAACTGGATGCGTACATCACCCGCGACCCGAGTTTCAGGACATCTTTTGAGCCTATAGAGCCGAAGAAGGATGCTCCTGAGATAGCTAAGATGATGGCGGCAGCAGCTAAGAAAGCTAGTGTGGGTCCGATGGCTGCAGTGGCAGGGGCAGTCTCAGAGCTGCTTGTAAGAGAGGCCGTCAAATCGGGCGTAGAATGGGTAATAGTAGAGAACGGGGGGGACGTCTGCCTTTACGGTGACCACAAGTTTGTTATATCGTTTTATGCAGGCAAATCTCCGCTTTCTAATAAAATCGGGTTTTCCTTAAACCCCGGGAAGAAGACCTATGGTGTCTGTACTTCTTCGGCTTCTGTCGGCCATTCCATAAGCCTCGGGAAGTCTGATGCAGTAACTGTGTTTGCGCGCAGCGCAACTGTCGCAGATGCATTCGCAACCGCAATAGGCAACAATGTCAAAGAAGTCGAGGATGGAATAAGGTTTACAAAAGACTTTGTCGGGAATGAATTAGATGGCGCTGTTATTGTCAAGGGCAAAGAAATCGGCAAAGTAGGCAAACTGCCAGATATAGTAGGATTTTAGCGTTTTTCTTGCTTTAAGCCATAGTTATTTATGGTACCTAGAAGACGTGTGAGGGCGGTTGCTAGGAAAGACTTTGCCTGGGCCATGAAAGGAATAGGCGTCCACGGAACTCGCATTTGGAACGCCGATTGGATGCGCAAATCTGGCAGCCCGGAGACTTATTATTATGCTCTGACCCGAAGGGACCTTGATAGAATGTCGCCGATAGAGATTGGTCAGCGATTTGTGAATTCTGTTCGCAACAATGTAAGGTATTGGTTCGACAAACATGCTATTACTGTACCAGACGCAATGCGTTTAAGGAACGATGATCTACCCGCAATAGTATTTGTTAGGCATAAGGATCGATTAGTTGGCAAAAGAGTTGATGTTGACAGGGCATCAACATCGCATCTAGAGAGCAATAAGCCGACCTTCGAAGCGTTTAGTGCAGACTTAGGCAAACATGACATCCTTGGGTCAGTTAGCATAGCTGATTCAGAATATAGTAAGGTATTGCAGAAACTGAGGGCTGAGGGCAAATTGGATAGGGATAACTTAGTGAATCGGCTAGTTTATGTCCTAGCACCCAAAGCTAGGGCTTTCGTATTATCGGAGCGCATGCGCAAGAATAACATCTTAATACGTGCGCGAGATAAAAAGCTTAGAACGCCGCTGTAAGGGGTAGAAAGCTGAAGTGCGGGGGATGCGATTCGAACGCACGTAGGCCTAAGCCACAGGATCTTAAGTCCTGCCCGTTTGACCAAACTCCGGCACCCCCGCAAAAGGGCTTACCGTAAGTGGTTTATTTGAAATTCGAGGGATAAAAGGATAAAGGTAGTGCGGGGGACGCGATTCGAACGCGCGCAGGCCTACGCCACTAGGTCCTGAGCCTAGCCCGTTTGACCAAACTCCGGCACCCCCGCAGGAAAGCGTCAAGGAGGACTAAAGTTAAGAAAGTAAACGATTTATTTGAAACTCGAGGGATAAAAGAAACTTATGCTTGAGGTGACTCGGTCTTAGGCTCTACAGGCGCAGGAGCTGGAACTGCCGGCTTCTCGGCCGGTGCAGGAGCTTGTGCAGGTTTTGCAGCAGGAGCTTTTGGAACTTCGGTCCTCGGTTCGCCCGGCTTCTTTTCAAAGGTCTTTGCGGACTTTTCGTTCTTCTCCATCTGCTTAACCTTTACCATGACCTTGTCCATCTCGCGCTTCTCCCTTGCGCGCAGCTTCATGCGTTTATCTTTCTCGGTCGTGTGGATGCCGTCCTTGACGAGATGCCTGTGCTTGGCACAACTTATGCAGGCGTAGCCCTTGCTACCGCCCATCGATACTATCTCGGCTACCTCATAGACGTCGCGCGATAGCCTTCCACCTGTATTAACTTGGACAGCTTTATGCTTAGGTACGTTCCTTCCGCAGAAGGTGCACTTAACAACTTGGTCCTTGCCTCTTCCAGACCACCATTTGCCCCACTCGCCCATGAAATCACCTTTAGAAAAAAGCGGTAAATTAGAAGGTCGGGGTATAAAAGGGTTAAGGGGGAAATACGCCGAGGCTGGGATTTGAACCCAGACGCCCCGAAGGGCACTGAATTAGCAGTCCAGCGCGTTACCTGGTTCCGCCACCTCGGCAAATGTTATTAGAATAGGGTTTTATTTTGAATTAATTGACATATAAACCCTGAAACCGCCACCCTTTGTTAGGGTTTCGACATTATTGAAGACTTCACGCATCCTCCCCTCAAGGCGCGAACCTCCCTTATTGTGCCTAGCGACTATTTGCAGAGTCCCTTTTGGGTCCAGATGGTCCTTGCACTCTGCTATTAGATCGTAGAGTCGTGTCATGCCTAATGCCATCGGCGGGTTCATGAGGATTGTGTCAAATTTATCGTCTATTTGAGCAAAGAAATCGGATTCCACTACCTGCGCATTGGTTATTCTGTTTAAGGAAACGTTTTCTTCGGCCAGTTTCGCTGCGCGTTCGTTGATCTCGGCCATCGTAACTTCGGAGTCTGGCTTTATTAGGGCAGCTGCTATCCCAATTGGCCCATACCCGCAACCGAGGTCAAGTATCTTCTTGCCAAGCCGCATACTCTCTATCAGTAAGACTGTCGCATTGTCGACTTTCTTCGGCGAAAACATGCTTGAAGAGGTCTTAAAGCTCAGATTCCTTCCGTTTATGAACAGACCTATCAGCCGCTGCCTCTGCTCGGACGACGGTTTCTTTGAGAAATAGTGCTCAGCTTCCATCTTTGCAGGATCCTGATTCCGATTTTTCGGCATTTTCGCTAGTACCCTCCGATTTCTTCCAGCCACGGGGATAGGTGCCCGGTTCCATGAAAACCTTGTCTGCTTTTACGACAAAACCTTTCTTTGCACGCATTATGTCCTCTGTTGATTCAATAGACTGTCCAACTGCGACCAGTTCGCCCTTTAGAGACATCAGAGCTACCGCCTTCTCCTTGCCGAACTTCTCTAGTTTAACGACTCCTGGCGCAGCAAGGTCCGACCCATGGCACAGGGAGTCTATGGCAGAATCCCTGACCCAGACTTTCGGCAACTCTTCAACCGCAGCCTCCATCGGCATTATGCAACGCCGCAGGAACTTATCATTATCGCCTTCCTTCCAGAAGACATAAGCGTCCTTCAAATCTTGCAGCGTAATCAGGGTTTCATCTTCCTTAAACACACCACTCTTGATTCTCCTGAGCTCCTGCATGTGCGCTTCAGTCCCCAGCATCAGCCCAAAGTCGTGGCAATATTTTCGTATGTATGTCCCTGCCTCGCAAGAGATCTTGAACAACACGTCATTTTCCTCGATCTCCAAAACCTCGACAGTGTAAATTTCTCTCTTCCTCAGCTCCCTTTTGACTGCGCTCTTCACCGGCGGGCGCTGCCATATCTGGCCTTGGAAATGGCCGAACAAAGACAATATGTCTTTCTTGGCGACATGCTTGTGCAGGCGCATAAGGCAGACGTATTCCTTTGTCGAAAGAAGCATGAGGTCGGCCAGCCGCGTAGCTGCGCCAAGGAATATTGGGAGGCATCCGGACACTGCTGGGTCCAAAGTACCGCCATGGCCCGTTTTTACACCAACTATGTCCTTAACCCAAGCCGCCACTTGGTGAGAAGTCGGTCCACGGGGCTTGTCAAGATTAATCACGCCCTTTCGGAGCAGTTCCTCAACCGACCTTTTGTCGGGCGGACAGCCGTAATTAGGGTCTGTCACGTCCTCAGACTTGATCAACACGTCTGGCATGGGTTAATTAGAACAGTTAAATAGAAGAAGTTTAAGGAGGTTTAAGGAGGGAATTATTTCTTTTCAGCCTTCTCTTTCTTCGCCTTCGGCTTTTTCTCTTTCTTTTCAGGCTTTGCCTCACTTTCCTGAGCCTTTACAGGCTTTGCCTTTGCGAAGTCGTGCGCAACCTTTGACAAGAGCTCCGCTTTCTCGAGAGCCTTTGCCACGTCCTCATCGGGTGCGTCTTTCTTTATGTCAAGCTTATCATCGGTCGGCTCAAGGTGGAGTATGTTGCATTGCCTTCTCCGGACGTCTGTTATGTCACGCGGGCCGGTTATCATGACATATCCCTCGTTAACACTGTCGATAACTACGCAATATCTTCCTGCTTCCCTTCCTGTGAGTTTCTTGCACACTCTTCCAATCTCTATGGCAACCATCTTCTTGGGCAAACGTTGTTAATTTGACAGTAAGCGTATAAAAAAGCCTATGATTCTACGCCTTTCGATTTTATCGCATCAACGCACTTTTTGAATACCTGAGGGGGTGTCATTTTATCTGTATTAATGATCAGGTCATAAACAGATTGGTCGTTTATGTCTATACGATATATGTCCCTGTAGCGCTCGGTCTCGCTTGCTTCCCGGCGGGCTATGAGCATCTGGGCATCCTTTGCTGATACATCATCACGGTCCGCTATCCGCTTCGCCTGGACGGCCAGCGATGCGTCGAGCCATATCTTGAAATCGGCTTTCAGGAGATATGCACCCAATCGTGAGTCCATGATGCATCCACCCGCCTCTGCTAGCTCTTTCTGCCTCCGGTCGAGCTCTTGGTCTATAGATTGGTTCTTCTCAGCAGCGAGGCTCAGATCAAGGATAGACAACCCACGCTCCTTTGCCATATCGCGCATTATCTGGCCTACCGAGTAATACTCCAAACCGTATTTTTTTGCCAGGAGTTTGGCCAGAGTGCTCTTCCCGCTTCCGATGGAGCCTCCGACCGTTATTATCATCTTACTCCGCCTTCTTTTTTGACTTTACCGGTTTCTTTGGCTTCTCCTCTGCGGGTTCTGCTTCCTGCTTCGGTTCGACCTTTACGACAAGCTTCTTTTCAGCAGCCTTCGGCTTTGCCGGGGCTTCCTCAGCCTCTATCTTCTGTATCTCGACATTGGCCCTAACAGCCTCTGACTCGACCTTTGCGAGAGCTTTTACCTTCTCGGGCAGGGATATGTACCATCTTGTCGGCAGGAACTTTTCTATAGTCAAATCCCTCTTGACAGCGAAACCGTCTTCCATACGCGCCTTGTATTTTTCGACATCCTTGACGCACCTGGCGCACAATACGCCACCGAACTTCCTTGAGATGGTTCTTGTGCTGCGAGCCATCTTCTTGAGCCTACTCGGCGATGCGCGCGGAACGCCCGCTAGCTTTGTCCCGCAGCGCCCGCATATAGGCTGGTCCGGTTTCTGTTTAACGTAACGCTTGACGTTCCTCCCTTTCGGAGTACGTGTCCTCACAATCCTTATTCCCTTCTTACTTTTTTGCTGCTTCATTTTTCTCATTCTCCAATTTTTCGAGATGCTTCACGCCCTTCCAATGCCCCCAAAGTACTCGGTTTTTAAGTGGTGAAAATAATGCGCTTAATATCAGGTATGAGAAGAAATAATACCAGAACCAGCTCAGCGTGATAATGCCAAAAACGTTTACTTCGACACCCTTGTAGAGTGGTTTTACTTCTACAGAATTGCTTAGTAGGCTAGCAGGTGTGTAGTTCGGACTGAATCCCGGGGTCAAACTCCCTGGGGACACAAAATTCACGCTGTAAGATTTCTCGTCTGATTTGTTGTTTGCAGAAACATTTATACTATAGGTCTTCGCGCCCTCTGAGGAACTGACATTCCACCAGATCTGCTGTAGGTCACCTTGATTCCCCTTGGCCTTGAGGTCCAACCTCCTCTCGTTTACACCGCTCAGTTGGATGTCTGCTGACACAAACGCCACGCTGACACTCTGCCCTGATGATTGAATGTTCTTAATCTCTACGCCTACTGGCATAACTGCATTAGCCTGAAGCGGCGCAATGGCCAAAGTGCTACTGAGTATCCACAAGATTATTATAAAGAGGGGCAGTGAGATGAAGGTCGTCTTCATCCTGAGCCTGAAGTTTTTGCCCATAAGGCCCATCAGTTCCTTGTTGGCATCCATCATGCCCTTGGTGTCTTTTTTCTTCTGGAACTCCTTGATCTCCCGCTGCTTCCTTCGTATGGCAAACTCTACTGCCTTCGCCTTCTCACGATCGTGCATCAGCAGTTCTAGACCGATTGCGAGCAAACTGAGCCCTGCGGCTATGACCGGTATCAATATCTCCCAAGTCATTCAAACACCTTTGCTATCCTCTTGCCGGCCTCTTCGACCTTGCCGTCTTCGTTCTTCACGATGAGTACTGTCGAATTTGTCAGGTCAGCATAAACTGCGGCGAAAGCGCGATTCATCATCTGGTGCCGGTCTATGTCTTCGACCGTGTCGGCGTCCCTGTTCCTTGAAGCGTCTCTGTTCCTCCTGCCCCAGATGTCCTTCGGGCTTGATTCGACTATGATAAATGCATCGGGCGAGAGTGCTCTTAGCACACTTTCAGGCAACCCGGGCATATAGCCCTTCGGGGTCTTTATCGAGGCGTGTGTGTCGACTATGCAGTTGCCCTTGCGCGAATCCTTGTATATATTCTCGGCAGCTTTCAACTGCAATTTTATCTGCATCGCGCGCGGCAGCTTCCTCATTTCATCCCTGTCTTTGACAAGACCCTGCTTTGAAGCCTCAGCGAACATGTAGTCGCCGAAGTTGAGCCGCCTAAGCTCAACATGTTTAGCAGCAGCTTCGAGAACTGTCGTCTTGCCGACACCCGGTATACCAAGAACAACGCAAAGCATTTTAGCACCTTTGATTTAGTGATCGTGATTTACTTCCCGCCTATGAACTTCCTTAACGCGGGCGAGAGCTCGTTCAATTGCTCTTTTTTGATTTCTTCGTACATGCGGAATAGTATGCCGACAGTCAGCAGTATGCCCGTTCCCGTGCCGAGTGCGCCTGTCAGGTCAGCCAGAACCGCGACTAACCCGACAAAGACTGCAGAGACTACCGTTAGCTGAGGTATGTACCGTTCGAGGACCCTTTGTATCACACGACGGTCTGCGCGGAAACCAGGTATCTGGAGTCCGGAACTCTCCATCTGCTCGGATACAGTCACAGCGTCCATGCCGCTCATCGTGACCCAGAACACGCCGAATAGCACGCAGAGGATCACGAAGAGTATAAGATAGACAACAAGGTGCAATATTGCGTCGGATCTGAAAAGCTGTGCTACCTTGTCGGGGGCTAGGAGACCGTGCAATTCGCCCGGCGTTATGAGATAACCGATGCCGCCCTTGTCGAGGTTTTCTATTATCTGGCCGTTCTGCACCTGTCCGAGTATCGGGATGCCAGCACCAGCTAACAGGCTGGCAAACAGTACGACGTTTGCAAGGACTGCGCTAGTCAGTATGACAGGTATATTGGAGGTGTAGAAAAACTTCAGCGGATATCTCGCGCCGATACCGAACCTGCCGTATGACAGCGGTATCTCTATCTTCAGCGACTCGAGATACGCCACTATTAAGAACACCACTACAGTCATGAACATCGGCCATAAGATTAAAACGTTTAGCTGTCCTCCCGCCAATTGCGCGAGGAAGTTCGGTATTATTCCCGCATAGCTTCCAGCGCCGGTCGGCACAAAGCTAAAGGCTCTGACGATTATGTTCTGGGAAACCCCTGCAGCGATGAAAAGACCTATGCCGCTGCCTATTCCCCACTTCGAGACTAGCTCGTCGAGGAACATCAATAGCACAGAGGCAAAGGCTATTTGTAGGGTGACCAAGACTATGAAGATCATGTTGCCAGGTTCTTGCACCGGTATTGCACCGACGCTGACGAACGCGTATGACTCGAACAGGGCTACGAGTATTACTAATAGTTTCTGTGTGCCTTGGAAGACTGCTCGGTCCTCCTCTTTGTGGAGGTCCAGATTTATCATCTTCGCGCCTACGAGCAGCTGGAGTATAATAGATGCGGTAACTATCGGGCCTATGCCAATCGACATCAACGTCCCCAACTCAGAGGCAAAAACTATCTGCATGATGCCCAATTGCGACGCTTCGGGCGGCTTAGCGCCTAGCGGGGTTATCTGCCCCATTATAAGGAACAGAACTAGGATTATGCCTACCCACATGAATTTTTCTTTTAGATTTACGTGCCTCCCGGGTGCTTTAACCTCTGGGAAGTGCCTATACAAAGGCTCCAGCTTATAAAGTATCGACGCCATCTCCGCCCACAATCTTTCCGCCAGCTTCTGCTATTTTCTTTTTTGCTGACTCTGAGAAGGAATCGGCTTTTATCTCGATCTTGTGCGTCAGCTTGCCTGCGCCCAACACCTTATCGTACCCAAGTGTGGAGAGATCAACAGAGTAGCCGCCAGCTGTTTTCTTGGCTTTCCCTTGGGCAGCCCATTTCTCTATCCTTTCATCGATGTCCAAGAGGTTTATGGGTTCTATCTTAGGAACAAGACTCGGGTGTCGGTGGAACCCGGTCTTACCGAAAGGGAGGCCTTCTATGGATACCATCTTCTGCTTGTGCGTCCAAAAACCGGCATTGCCGCGACCGCCCCTTGAGCCAGCGCCCCTGTGCTTCTGTGCACCACCGTGGCCAGCAGTCCTGCTTCCAAGCTTCTTGTGGATTCGTCTGTTTTTTTGAGCCATCTTTGAGAGTTATTTCTTCAATCCAGCCATCTTGGCTAGGAGTGCATTTATCTCTTTACCCCTGTAGCCCAACGAACCGCCGACTGACAGGTGGTGCTTTATCCCACCTCGCTCATAACCCTTGCTCGGCGGATGTAACTTGAATACAGGCTTCAAGCCAGCCTTATTGAATGTTGTCTCGCCAGCCATGAACTTCTTTGCGAAATCACTTGCCTCCGATTTCTCAAGGTGTTCGTCACCTGCCTTTCGGCCCCACTTCTCGACGAGTCGCTTAAATGTTTCTTCGTCTATCTCGCCCCAGGTTATGTAATCCTTTGCCTTTTGTATCATGCCTAGATATACCGGGGTCGAATCGACAACGATGGCCCAATTGACCTTTCGCAAGCTAATCATATCGAGCGTGTCTTGCACTGTTTTCTTTAGCTCAACTCGCCCCCTGATCCTGACTACTGCGAGCTTGGTCGCCTTTGCGACACGCTTCTCGACCTTCTTTTCTGCAATCTTCCCTTCTTTCTTTGCTTCAGCCATGATAGTGAGTTTATGCCTTTGCTTTAACGTCTCTTGTCTTCTTTGCGGTCTCGTCCTTGAACGTTGAGAGCTTCTTAAGGGCGTCGTATATTGCAAGCACTTGGTTTATGACGGTCCTTGAACGACCCTTAGAGAACAGCCACACGTCTTTTATGCCAGCGAAATCCAGCACCACCTTTGAGTTCTCGCCGACCACTAGGCCGACGCCTCTCGGTGCAGGCTTGAGCGTGATTGAGACTGAGCCCATCTTTCCTGTGATCTTGTAAGGAACAGTGTGCTGCTCGCCGCATCCGCATTCCCATGATGCGCAGCCTCTCTTTACAGCTATGATGTTAAGCTTCGCTCTGATCATCGCCTTCTTTATCGTCGGGCCTGCTTCAACGCCCTTTGCAAGGCCGACGCCTACATGCCCATTCTTGTCGCCGACTACTGCAAGTATGCTGAACTTCATCCTCCTGCCGCTGTCGAGGGTCCTCTGGACTCTTCTGACATGTACCACTTCTTCGCTCAACCCGGGCAAAAGCTTGTCGACTAGCCCTACCTCCATTATTTTGATTCCTTCCTTGAGTACATCGTCTATGTTGGTTATTTCACCAGCTTCGACCTTCTTGCCTATAGAGGTCTTGGGTATCCAGACTTCCTTCTCTTCTTCCTCATAGCGTGGCCTTGGCCTCTTCCCGACTTTCTCAACAGTCTCTCGGATAACAATCGTGTTTTCAGCTGGCCGTTCTGCTACCTTGACCGGAGTCTCTGCCTCAAGAGCGACTTCCTCGACCACTTCAACGGCCTTTTCCTTTTTCTTTTCCTCAGTCATTTTCAGAACTTGGAGTCAATCTTTTTCTTGATGTCAGCAATCTTGACTTTTATTTTTGGGTCTATGTGAGCGCCCTCAATCCTTTCCGGCACTGGCAGAACTGACGCGTCATGCGCTATCTCAACTCCTGCATCGAGTGCACCCTTGAGCGCAGCGAATATCTTGGACCCCTTCACGACTTCCCTAAAGCCTAGATCCAATATCGCCTTGTTGACCTTTGCTTTCTTTGCCTTCTTACCACACAAGTAACCGACAAGGTAAGTCGCAGGTGTGTTGGACCTGGCTTCGTCCCATCCTAACTTCGTCAGCTCCTTTGAAGAACCGCTTACAAGGACCTTGTCACCTATTTCGCCATGCTCTATCATTTGGCATATGACGTTCTTGTTGGATACCCTAACTACCATCCTCGGCATTCGCGACCTCATCATAGCGAGCCGCTTCTTGTAGTTTGTCTTGCCCTCGCGCTCCCTTCGGAACTTAACAATGTATCTTGGTCCTGTAGCCATTTTATTTCAAAACACCACCAGTCTTCATCGACTCTTTAAGCGTACGTATGTTTGGGTAGCCGCCGCCCTTTGCGGTAAGGTAGTACTTCCTATAGACGCGAGCGTCTATGGCACCCTTCTGCTTAAGGTTCTTTAAGAATTTTCTCTGCGAGCGTATCCTCTCCATCCACTTAACTTTCTGGCCCTTTCTTCCGCCAGCGGTTCCTTTTCTCTTTCCGTGGCCGACCGACTTTCTTTTTCTCGCGAGTATTACCCTCTTTTTTGCCCTTGCCCTTGTCTGGACTTTCTTCGGCTTCTCCTGTATCAGGCCCTGTTCTATTAGTCCGCGCACATCCTCGCGCGTCATAGCCTGCGCAATATCCACAGCTGCCGCAGGGTTGACCCACACGCGAGACTTGCCTATTCCGAGAACGCCTGCCGCAATCCTTTTCTGTGTCTTTAAGTCGCTCATTCTTTATAGTTAAGTATCTGTATCTTTTTCTCCTGCGCAATCTTCCGTATCTCTGCGCGCTTCTTCCTGCCGACTGTTGCGGCGATTACTATCGCCTCTGTCTTTAGGTTAACGCCCGCTAGCTGCGAGGTATTAAACACCCTTATCGGCCTGTAACCTGTGACGTGGAGACCCTTCACTTTCTGGGGGGTCATGTAGCCTGTGCGCGGATGCGCAGGCTTGTGCCTTTCATCATCCTGATGGCCCGAGTCTATGCCTGTCGGCCTTCTCCAGCGGTTCGGAATCCTCTTCATCTTCCCGTAGTTCTGCCTTTTGAACGCACCTTTCTTCTTCTCGAGGCGAGCTTTTTCGCAAGCCAGCTTTCTGGCTTCCGGAGTCTTTATAATCTTGTAGGATGATTTTTTCTTTTCTTTCACTTCTTTCTTCGTCTCTTTCTTCGGTGCGGCCTTTTCCGGCTTCTTCTCAGCAGCCTTGTGCTCGTGCACCTCTTTCTTCACTGTCCCGGTTTTCTTCTCTTCGGTCATTTCAGATGCTTGCCGTCTTTTTCAATTATGTAAATGCCATCCTGGAAGACACGCCTGTCGCGGCCCCGTATCCTGCACAACTGCTCGATCTGCGATGCGCAAAGCCCGACAATCTCTCTATTTGGGCCCGTGACTATGACCTCAGTTCCTGCAATCTTGACAGTGACGCCCTTAATTAGTGTCATACTCCTCGGGAATTTCTCGCCCAGGAAGTTGTTGACGACGAACTTGTCGCCTTCGACCTTTACGGACATCGGGAAGTGGGCATACACCACCTTCAGTTTGTGGGTGACGCCCTTTTCTGCCCCCACTATCATGTTCTTTATGTGACCTAGTATCGTGCCGACGTCGGCGCGGTCGGCCTTTTTGGGGGAGTTTGTGAAAACAATTATATTGTCGCCTTCCTTTTTTATCTCGACGTGCTTCGCCTTGAAGCTCCTGCGACTCTCGCCAGCCTTTCCCTTGACTATGACTTCGCGGCCATTCACTTCGACCTGCACGTCTTTCGGGATTGCGTAGTTGACTGAGTACATTTTAGTAGATATATGCGATGAGTCTGCCGCCCAGACCCTTCTCCTTTGATTCGTAATGTGTCATGAGGCCGCTCGATGTCGAGACTATAAGGACGCCGAAATCCCTGGCTGGCAGGTATCTCTGCTCCCATGCCTCGTAGTCCTCCTTCCCGACGGGGAACCTCGGCTTGACTACCCCGCATTTGTTTATCTTGTGCGTTAGCGTTATCTTGAACTTGCCTCCCTTGTGATCATCGACGTATTCAAACTCGCCAATGTAGCCAAGGTTCTGCATTATCTTAAGGACGCCCTTGAGCAGCTTTGAGGTCGGCCCTACGACTACCTCTGGCTTGCCCACGAACTCCGCGTTCTTTATCGCGACCAGTGTGTCGTTTATTACGTCCCTTTTCATTTTTAGCGGTATTTCTGGAATCCTAGATCGCGGGCTATCTCCCTGAAGCACTGCCTACAAACCACAAGATTGTACTTCTTTATCAGAGCCTGCTTCCTTCCGCAAATCCTGCAAGAGTCGTCCTTAGCCATGTTCTATCTTAACGCCAAACTCCTTAGTAATGAACGCCACCGCCTCTTCTTTGGATATAAGATGCTTCTTACCAATATCGGCCTTCTTGATTTTTCTTATCTTGACCCTGAAGCCGGGTCTTACGAGTGTGATTGAAACCTGTAGGCCCATTGTCCCTATGCTTGTGTCGTACTTCGTGTTGTCAAAGAAGACGTACTGTTCTATGCCGAACGACAGATTGCCCAACTCGTCGAAGTTTCTGTCTTTTATCACTTTGTCAACAGCGTCGAAAGCGCGCACAAGGAACTTGCGAGCATCCTCGCCTCTGAGTGTGACCTTGGTTCCTATGGGCAGGCCTATCCTTAAACCCCAAGCAGGTATTTTCTTCCTAGCATAAGTCTGAATCGGCTTCTTGCCGGTGAGCTTTTCGAGAAGCTTCTTTGCAGGCTCCATGTTCTCGCCCTTTGCGCCTACGCCTACGTTGACTACGAGCTTCTCTATGTATGGCTTCCTCATCGGCTGCTCGGCCCATTCTTTCGCGTAGTCTTTCATATTATATCTTTGGCGTCTTATCACCGATTATGTAAATGTAATCCGTGTTCGTGACAACCTTCTCGCCGTTGGAGTCTATAGTTGTCAGGCTCTGCAGGTTCAGCCCGCCTTTCGTCACTTCGACAATCTTTCCTATCTTGCCCGCGTGGCGGCCCTTCGCGACAAGCGCGATCTTACCCATGCCAGGCTCTATGAATTCTACTATCTTGAGTTCGGGTATCTTGAAGACTGCAGTCCCGCCGACTATGTATTTCTTTGAGTCCTTGGCGTCTATGAGCAGATTCTTGCCATCGTAGAAGTTCAACTGGAGTTTGCCGCCCTTGAGCATGACCTTCTTGACCAGCTTGCAGAGTTTTGTGTCCTTGGCCTTGCCCTTCTCCATCTCCTTTGGATAGAGCCTGGCCCTGTGATCAACCATGATTATGTAGTTCTTTTCTATCTTGTCTATTGACACGATGTCTAAGAGTCCCACTGGGAACCGGTCGTCCTTTATGCGCCTTCCGTCTATGAGGACAGCAGTGTTATTCAGTATATATTTGACTTCTTTCCTGTTCTCAGCGAGACCCAGGTAGTCCCGTATCAAAAGGCCGAGCGGTATTGACCATTCAGCTGCGTGCGGGCCGGGCGCCGGCGCTATCGTCCAGACCTTTTCTTTCCTGTGAACCTTCAGCGCCCTCGGGGACGCGATAGTCTTTAGATGTTTCATTGTTTATTTCTCTGCGATCCAGTCCTTCTTTGTCTTTTCGTCTATTCCCTTTTCGGAGATCTTGATCTGCTTCTCTTCGCCTGTTTTTTCCTCTTGCTTCTTCTCTTTCTCGGCCTTTTTCTCTGCTTCTTTTGCCTTCATTTCGGCCTCTTTCGCCTTGCGTTCCTCTTCCGCTTTCTTGAGGCGCGCCTCTTCCTTTTTGACTTCGGCCTCGATGACGGACCTGCTGACCTTCCTTTCGAGCACCTTCTGTCGCTCCTTGTCGCGCAGGTCGATGTCAGTCAGCACAAGACTCGCCGGGCGCATTGCCCTGAGGACCTCTGTGCCATCGCGCTTCTTAATCAGCACCCTGTCAACATATATCTTCGTCGCACGGAGATTCACGTTCATGACTTCGCCTTCGACGCCCTTGAACTTCCCGGAGACGATTTTCACCCTGTCGCCCTTTCGGACTTCAAGATTCCGCCTGTTGAATCTTTCTCTGAGCGGCTTGCTCAGGGTGACTGCCAAGAGCTTATGCTTAGCGTGAAGAGGCATTGAATAGAGCCTCTTTCTCTGTTTCCTTGCTTGTGAAGTCTTTGTTTTCATTTCTTAAACGACGATCTTCGCATTCCCGCCGATGAGCTTCCACCTCTCGAGCACTTCTTTTGCGACCGGTCCTTTTATCTCGGTCCCCTTCGGCTTGCCGTCGTCGTCGACTAGTATACACGCATTATCAGCGAATTTCACTCTTGTGCCGTCAGGCCTCCGGAACTCCTTCTTCTGCCTGATTATTATGGCCTTCAAGACCTGGTGCATGAGCTCCTGCTTACCCTTTTTTGCGGAGCCGATGACATAGTCGCCGATGCCTGCCGACGGGACTCTCCTCCTCACACCCCTGTAGCCCTTGACTGTGAATATCTCGAATATCCTGATGCCAGTGTTGTCAGCCACGTTGAGCTGCGCCCCTACTGGGAGAGACCTCGGTATCTTAGCTGAAATGCCTTGCATTTTATTTCCTTGTTTGCTTCTTCTTTATTGTCTTCTGCCCTTCCTTGGGCTGCTTCTTTTCGATGACAATGAAGTGAACGGTTTTTGAAAGCGGTCGGCACTCGGCGATTTTCACGATGTCACCTATCTTGGCGCTTATCTCTGGCGGGTTGCGGGCCTTGACCTTTGTGTGGCGCCTCTTCATCCTCTCGTACTTTGGGACCTTTATTATATAATCTATCTTTACTGTCACGGTCTTCTGCATCTTATCGCTGACCACGACAGCCTCTAGGACCGCTCCCCGAGTTGCAATTTTCTCCTGTGAGACAGTCTTTTGTTTAACTTTTTCTGCCATTTTTCTATAGAAACGCAATCAGAAGACGATCCGCGTCTTCTTCTTTATGCGTTCCTCGGGTCTGCCAAGAAGGAGCGACCCATTGACTAGCAGCTCATCGCCGCTATCAGTGTGGATCGAAAGAGATAGATGCTCTTTCGCTACCTTTTTGGAACCTTTCGGTCCCCTGATGGTCAGCGTCTTCTGGGTCTCGTCCTTTATTACTCCAGACAAACCCTTCAGACTCGGATCGCTCGAGTCCGCGACAGTTGCGCGGAGCCCGACCAATTCGTGCCTTAATATGTTATAAGGCGTTATTGCCGACTTGATCATGATGCTTCGATTGTGTTTTCAGGGAAGCCCAACTTCACGAGCGCCTCTTTGGCCCTCTTGACATGGTCGCCCTGAAGCTCTATCGTGCCGTCTTTTACTGTTCCTCCGCACGCGAGCTTTGCCTTGAGCTTTTTCATGACCTCTTTCTGGTCAGTCTCAAGGCCCTCGACAAGCGTCACACTTTTACCATACCTGCGCTTCTCGGACCTTATGATGACTCGTGCCTGTTGCTTTGATATCTCGGCACAGGCACATATCTCTTTTGGCAGTCCGCACTTATTGCAAATTTCTGGCATAATATGGTGTGTTAGTTTGAAAATATGGATATATAAACGTTACTTCTTCGCCTTCGTTTTCTTTGGAGCCGCCTTTGCAGGTTTTTTCTCCTCTTTTTTCGCTACATGCTTCAAAACCTTTTCAGCTTTCTCAACTTTTGGCGCTTCTTTCTTGGGTTCAATCTTCACTCCACGAGCCTTCTCGTTCTTCACTGTCTCGATGCGAGCAATCGTCCTCCTTATCGTGCGCATCTTGCCGGTGTTCTCCGGAGCACCGCCGGAGCGCTTCTGGCTCTTCATCTTGGAGAGTTCAGTCCCCAGCTCAGACAACTTCTCGCTCATCTGCTCCGCGGACATCGCCCGTATCTCCTTGATTTTGAGTATTGCCATCTTATTCCTTTTTCTCCTCGGCCTTCTTCTTGGCCTTTGGCTTATCTGCCTTTTCAGCGGTCTCTTTCTTTTCTTTCTTCGCCTTTGGCTTTTTCTCTTTCTTTTCAGGCTTTACTTCCATCTGCTCAGCTATTTCTTCTACGACCTTCAGCTCTACGACAGGCTCTTCAATCACTTCAATCTCTTCCGGCTTTATTATACTGACTTCGTCCGGGAAGTGTATGTTCTGCGGGACAATGCTGACCTTCACGCCGATGACCCCTGGCTTGCAGTTTGCTACCATGTAGCCGTGCAGGACCTGCTCAAGCGACGGCTGGCCGCACTTCTTCATGTATCCTGCGCGCATCTTCAAGGTCCTCGCCCTGCCGCCCTTCCCGACGAGCTTCCCTGCGAGTATAATCTCAGCGCCCTTCGCGCCCTCTCTCATTATGGCTTGGAGCGCCTTGTACCCTACTTTCCTCGGATTCATCGCACGCTCAAGCGCTGATGAAATCCTGTAAGCGACTATATTTGGCTCTAAGTTTGGGTTATCCACCTTCTTTATCTCAAGCTCCGGCTTCTCTATCTTGTATTCTTGCTCTATTATCTGGGTTATCTGCTTGACGTTCTTGCCTTTTCGCCCGATGACAAGGGCTGGTCGGTCACAGTAAAGGACGATCCTGGTAACAAGCGGAGTCCGCTGTATGTTTATAGCTGCTATGCCCGCCCTCTTAAGCTCCCTCATGAGGTAGTTCTTTACCTCTACTTCCTTGACTCCCTCAGCGATGAACAATCTCTCTATTGCCATGTTATTCTGACAGCTCCTCTAAGAATATTTGAACAGTTGACAAATGTGACTCGAACACTGCGTGCTCTCCCTTGGGCTTCATGCGCTTCAGCTTTGGTCCGCGCAGTGCAGCCGCGGAAACGATGACACAATTGTCCAGATTCAAGCCACGGAACTCCGCGTTCGCGATTGCAGCCTTCAGGACACTGAGCACAGCTTTGACCGCCTTTACCGGCCTTCGCCCATATGGCTTCATGCCGTGCTTGTGTCCGCGCTGGCTCTTCGTCTTCTTTATCGGTATGTATGCCTTGCTGTCGAGGACCGACTGCAGGTAGGTAACTGCGTCACTCGCCTTTTTTCCCTTTATTGCGGCGCATATCTCGATGCAGTCCTTGAACCTGACGCGCATCTCCTTGCCGGTAGCCTTGGCAACAAAGCTCTCATTTTCCGGAGTGTATGAATAAGCGACCTTCATGCTCTCACCGATACGAATTTAGTCGACCTGGATGCGCCGATACCTGGGGCTGAGTGCTGCGAGAACGCCCTTGTCCCTGCGAACTCGCCCAAGAAGTGCCCGAGCATCTTTTCGGTTATAATGACGTCCTTGAATTCCTTTCCAGTGTGTACGCCTACGGTCAGGCCCACCATCGCCGGGAATATGATGAACTCCCTTATGTGAGTCTTTATCTTCTTCGCGCCCTTCTTCGCTATCCTCTTGTAGAGCTTCAGCCGCGGATCCTCCTCCTTGGCTGCGAGCATCCTCTTCATGTACCTCCGCTGCCTTGAGGGTAACAGTGCCATGAATGCCTCGATGCTCATGGACTTCAGCTCTTCAAGCTTCTTTCCGCGGTACAGAAATTCTTTTTTGGCCATTCATTTACTCCTTGACCATTTTGCTCTTTCTCACGCCGGTTCTTCTCGGTGCTATCTTACCGACCTTCGCGCCCGGCGGAGCGTTTCTTGCTGATGACGTCTGCTTACCCATGTTGGTCCTTCCGCCGAATGGGTGGTCGACGGCGTTCATGCATGTAGCAGACGAGCGTGGATATAACTTGTTGCGCGAGTGCTGGTCCTTCCAGCGATTGCCCGCCTTTACAAATGGCTTTTCCGGTCTTCCACCCGCCGCTATCGTTCCGATTGTCGCCCTGCAGCCGAAGCTAATTTCCACCTTGTTCTTTGACGGCAGCCTGACTAGCGTCTTCTTTCTAACGTAATCTTGAGCTACTACATAAGCTGCGAGTCCCGATGCGCGAACTAGTTTTCCACCATCTCCGCGGACCAGCTCGATATTGTAAATCGGAGTTCCTTCCATTATGTGCTCTATGGACATTACATTGCCGGGCTTTAGTGGCACCGACTCGCCGAATTCTATTATATCCCCAGCGCTGACGCCGGCCGGCGCTACCAGGTAGAATTCCTGGAAGTCTTCTGTCATGAGCTTCATGAGCGGTGCCGACCTGGAGGGATCGCCGGTGAAGTCCATCACCTGCATCACGCCGCCTTTCTCAAAGACCGGCAGGTCCATGTAAACCGCATCCGAGACAAACCTGTGGCTAGGCGCTCTATACTGCGGCCCTCCCTTGCCCCTAGCTTGCTGTATAATACGGTGTCCCATTTTACATCAGACCCATGTCAGATATTATTTTGCCTGCCTCAAATTCAGGCGTAAGCTTGACTATTGCCTTTTTGCCTCTCTTAAACTCGTTGAGAAGATTCACCGACTCGACCTTTACCGCGTACCTCTTCTCGACCGCGTCCTTTATGTCGTTCTTCGTGGCCTTGGGATCTACAGCGAAGACCAACTTGTTCTCCTTCTCTAGAAGATCGAACGACTTCTCGGTCAGTATAGGATTCAGCAGTGTTTTCATTTTGATATCTTTTCTATTGCGGCTTCAGTCCAGACTGTCAGCCTGCCCGCGTGCCCGCCCGGCGCTAGCGATGTGACGTCGAGGTTCTCCGTATCAATAACATCGACGCCCGCCAGATTCGCTGCGGCTTTGAGGGCCTTGCAGTCTCCTGAAACGACTACTAAAACTGATTTCTTCTGTCTCTGCTTGCCCGTCCTTGCCTTCCCTTCCTTCGTCTTCATTTCTGACGCGCGCTCCAAGTCGGCTGCTAGGCCGAGCTTTTCAAAAGTTGCGTAGACATCCTTTGCCTTGTCTAAGTCTTCAAAGGAGTTCTCAACTATAAGCGGGAGAGTTATGTTCTTGATCTTGTGGTTTCTGTCTTTGCCCGTTGTGAGGTCGATATTTGTCGTCGCTGCTATCGCGGACTTGAGAGCCAGAACCCACTCTTTCTCGTTCATCTTCTTGATCCATATCGCTTCGGCCTTCGGCGGGTGCGCGCGGTGGCCGCCCTTTGAGTTCGGCACTCTCCTTACTTCGCCCAGTCCGCCCTTCGGCCGCTTCTGGCGCGGCAGTCTTGACATGCCGCGGTTTATCGTCATTCGGTAGTATTCTCGTCTTCTTGCGTAGTATTCGGCTGTCGTCCTGAAACCCGCTTCGGGGTCCGAGCCGTATGGCTGCCTCTCCCAAGACTGCTCTGCCACAAAGGCGCGCAGTATCAGGTCTGGCCTGTATTCCATGCGGAAAGCATCCGGCAGTGCTAGTTCGCCCTTCGGCTGTCCCTGGATTGAGAGGACCTTTGCCTTGACCCTGGTAGAGTGCTTGACTTCGGCCTTCGCCGTTCCTTCTTTCTTTTTCGCAGCCATTATGTGCCTTGCTTTGAAGCTATTGATATCTGCTCAATCGCCAGTCCTGTCGGCTTCTTCTGCACCCTGATGGATTTCCTCAAGGCCACAGCCCTTTTCTTGGAACCCGGCACTGAGCCTTTGACAAGCATGTAGGGGCCTGATAACAGGCCATAGTTGACGAAAGCCCCTGTCGGGTTTATCTCATCGCCCTTGTCACCTATCTTCATTATGATTTTGTTTACCTCAGTCCTTCTGTGATAGCCCATCCTGCCGGCCTGCGGCGTTATCCATCGCAGTACCGACGGCGACCACGGGCCGACTGAACCGACGTGCCTCATGTGGCCGGACCTCATGTGCTTCCTCTTCTGTATCTTGATGCCCCACCTCTTGACCGGTCCCTGGAAGCCCTTTCCCTTTGTCACTGCCATGACGTCGAGGACGTCTGACTCTGCGAAAACGTCCTTTATGTTTATTTCCTTTCCGAGCATGCTCTTCGCGTAAGCCCACTGCGCCTTCACGTCGCCGCCCACTGGGAGCTCGATTATCTCTGGCGTCTTCTTCTTGAAGCCAGTCTTCCTTGGCTGGGTGTGAATAAGTAAAACGATTTCAAAGATTTTGTCTATGTTCTGTTCTATTTTTTTGATGCCTTCGGCATTCTTTGATTCCTTCGGGAGTGAGATCACGCGGGCAAGGTCCTTGTCGAGCTTTTCTGAGAGGACTTCGGCGAACACGTCAAAGCTCTTGTAGCCTTTGACATATGCGCGGATTCCGAAAACCATGAGCGGCGGGCAGTCGAGAACAGTTACGGGGACTTGGAGGTCCATATTGTGGGTGGGGTTGTTCTTGTTCATGTCTCTGGCGATGAAATGGGTCATGCCTGCCTTGTAACAGAGGAAGCCCAGCGGTACGGCGTCCTTGCCTGACGCGTAGTTGCGTATGCTCGGCGTCTCCTTCTTCGCCCTTACCCTTGGTGAATAGGCCTTTGAGCCGGCCCTCGGCTTGTTATGCTTTCCCATGATCTAAGTGAACGTGATAGCGCTGAGCATAGACACTCTTAAGTCTATGTTTGTGACGGTGCTTCGATTCAACGCTAGAAAAAAGCGGTATGTTAGAAGCAGGGGGTATAAAAAGATTGTGAGAGCTTTGCTCCTAAAATCGTTTTTATATTTTGCTTCATAATGATAGAAAAGGAAGTATACAAAATGCAGAGAATTAGAGGTGTGCTAGGTACCTGTCCACATTGCAGGACCAAAACCATACACAAAAATGTTGATCCAGCGATTGCTAAAAGACGAGGCGTCCAAGTCCAATGCACTAATAAGAAGGCTTGTGGAAAACGCTATGTTGTTTTCTTAGGACAAGGCGCTAGATCCCACACTCTAGATAAAGCGCGAGCGCTAGGGCTAATTTAGCCAGTAACAACGGTGCTGAGCAAGTTTAAGGAATCTAACCCTTAACTAGTGCTTAACGGCCACCACGGATTGCGTCTTTTCATTAGTCACAACCTTCCTGAAACCAGTTTTCTTCAGCCTCCTTGCGACGCTGCCTGAAAGGTCCATTCCCCTGCCTCTGCTTCCCGGCGCCCCAGTGTAGTGTAACAGCTTCCCGCCTGGTTTAAGGACTCGGAATAGCTGCGAATAGAACTCATCCGAGTAAAGCTCGCCAGCGATACTGACAGAGGGTGGGTCGTGTATTATCGCATTAAATGAGCTTTCCTTAAACTTTTTGACTTCCTCAGAAGTGTCGCCCTGGATCAGTTTTATCCTCTTGTTCGTGAACAGCTCCTGCGAGTATGGGTTCACCCTGCACAGTTCTAGGACGTTCGGGTCTTTTTCGATGGTCGTCACATCCGCGGATTTTGCCGCAAGTATAGCGGTATAACCGAGTCCGCAGCAGGTGTCAAGGACGTTGCCATGTAGCGGAGATATCGCAGCTATCTTGTTCTCCGCGTCGGTCTTCGGCTCGATGTCCTTAATACGATGCATCAGTATCCCTGAAATCTCAAGCGCCGGCGAGGTGGCCGTCGGGCGTAGAGTGTAGAGCTTTTTTGTCTCCTTGGAGAAGAAGGAGGCTTTCATGACTTCGTTATTGTCTATTAGAAAGACATTGTCATTGTCACTGGCTATCTTTTTGATATATTTAAGCTCCACTGACTGCCCGTCTGGGAAAGTGACTGACTCGCCGGTGATTTTGACTTTGTAGAGTCTCTTGCCAAGGTCTAAGGAGACCTCTGTTGAACCCACAAGGACCTGCCTGGCTTCTTTAGACGAGAGTGTTATCATGGTTTTATTTGACTCGTATAGGATTAGAACGCTGGGAGCGGTTTTTAAGGATAAAACCGCTATTCTAAGCACTAGTTCTGGTGGTGGAAGTGGTTTCAGCAGTTTCAGTTGCTTCTGAGAGGTGCATCGGGTGCGGAGTCTGCGAGAGCGTCTGCCCCATGGGCGTTTTCAGCGTAGTCAGCGGTACAGCTACTGCCAACAGCGAGAACTGCGTCCGCTGCGGGAACTGCGAGAGGTCCTGCCCGGCGAACTGCATACGCGTCGGGGAGGCTGCGGAAATCTAAAAGGTGATGAAGATGAGCGACGAAATAATAGTGGAAAAAGTGGAACACCGAAGCGAGGAGAAAAAAGAGCACAGGCATGAAGAGAGAAAAGAGCACAGACGGATGGAAGATAACGTCATCTACATCGGCAAGAAGGGTGTGATGAACTACGTCATGGCCGCCATCACCCAGATGAACAAGGGTGAGAAGGAGATACACATAAAGGCCAGGGGCAGGAGCATCAGTAAGGCAGTGGACGTTGTACAGCTCCTGAAAAACCGCTTCGAGACAGCGACGAAAGTTAAGGGAATAGACATAGGGACTGAAGAGGTCGAAGCAGATGAGGGCGGAAAGATAAACGTCTCGACCATCGAGATAGTGATCACCAAGTAGGGTTTAGGGAATTTGATTGATGCTGACTGCAGACTGAGATGGCCTTCCCCATATGCGACAAGTGCGCATCATCAGGCATATTGTGCGAGGCGTGCCAGAAGAAGGCAAGGGCCGGCGGGGTTTCCGAACTGGATGTTTTAGTCGCATCCATACTGGCACGGCATGGGGTGACGGGATATGATTCTATCATTGACTTAGAGACTAAACTGATCATCTTTACAACAGACAATGATGCGCCGAGCATCATAGGGCCCGGCGGCAGTACTGCCGAAGAATTATCGAAGAAGCTCGGCAGGCGCGTGATAGTAATCGCGAAAAGCTGGGACAAGGACCTGATCGTGAAGTCGCTGGCAAGGCCGGCAAGGCTCATCATAAAGAACACGATATTCAGGCCGGACGGGAAAGAAGTCCTAAAGTTTATATTCGATAAACCTATAGATGAGGGCACCTCGAAGCTGATTAAAGAGCTGGTGGGGGAAGTCGAAATCGACTACCAGAAAATCGATTTCAGCAAGCTAAAGAAAAGATGAGACGGACTCACACGTGCGGAGAGCTGACCGACAAGGACCTCGGGAAGGAAGTCTTCCTGCAAGGCTGGGTTAACGCCCGCAGAGACCACGGCGGGATCATATTCATAGACATACGGGACAGGTACGGGCTGACGCAGCTGCGGTTCGACCCGGAGGTCTCAAAAACCGCCCACAAGGAAGCCGAGAGTCTAAGGAGGGAATACGTCCTGGAGGCTAAGGGCAAGGTGACCGCGCGGCCGAAAGGCATGGAGAACCTGAAGCTGGCAACGGGCAGGATAGAGGTGAGTGCCACGGAGTTAAAGATACTGAACATCGCCGAGACTCCCCCGTTCGAGATCGATGATAGAAGCGACATAAACGAAGACGTCAGACTTAAATATAGATACATAGACCTGCGAAGGCCGCGCATGCAGAAGAACCTTTTCATAAGGCATAAGGTCGCAAAAGCTGCGCGAGACTACTTCGACAAGTTCGGTTTCATAGAGGTGGAGACCCCTATGCTCTCGAAGTCCACCCCCGAGGGCGCAAGGGACTACCTAGTTCCGTCAAGGGTGCACCCCGGCAGGTTCTTCGCACTGCCGCAGTCGCCGCAACTGTTCAAGCAGCTGCTAATGGTCGCCGGCTATGACAGGTATGTGCAAATCGTCAAGTGCTTCAGAGATGAAGACCTGCGCGCGGACAGACAGCCGGAGTTCACACAGATTGATGTGGAGATGTCGTTCATAGATGAAGAGGACATATTCCAGCTGATGGAAGGGATGGTCAAGAGCATCTGGAAAGGTACCCTCGGCGTTGACCTGAAGACGCCGTTCCCACGGATAAGCTACAAGGAGGCGATGGAGCGCTACGGCAGTGACAAGCCTGATACCAGATTCGGGATGGAGCTGGTCGAGGTCGGTGATATCGCGCAGAAGTCGGATTTCGAAGTCTTCAAGTCCGTATTGGAGAAGGGCGGCATCGTGAAATGCGTAAACGCGAAGGGCTGCGGTGAGTTCAGCAGAAAAGATATTGACGAGCTGACAAAGCTCGCCTTGATATACGGCGCGAAGGGCCTTGCGTGGATGAAGATGACCGACAAGCTCGAAGGCTCGGTCGTGAAGTTCTTCAACGAGAACTTGCAGAAGGAGCTGGTGAAAAGGACAAATGCCGTTAAAGGGGATTTATTGTTGTTTGTTGCCGACAAGCCTAAGATAGTCTATGATTCCTTAGGTGCATTGAGAATCGAACTGGCAAAGAGGCTGAAACTTCTGGACAACAAGCAGTGCAATTTCATCTGGATACACGACTTCCCGTTGATAGAGTGGAACGAGGAGGAGCAGAAGTATGATGCGGTCCACCACCCGTTCACATCGCCTAAGGACGAGGACTTGAAATACCTGGACAGCGACCCGAAGAAGGTGCGCGCCAAGGCATATGATTTGGCCTTAAATGGTGTGGAACTTGGAGGCGGGAGCATAAGGATTCATAAGAGAGAGGTCCAGGAGAAGATGTTCCGCATACTCGGCATAGGCCCAGAGGAGGCGAAGATGAAGTTCGGGTTCCTGCTCGACGCATTCACATATGGAGCGCCGCCGCACGGAGGCATCGCGTTCGGTTTGGACCGCATGGTGGCCATGATAACTGGGAATGAGTCGATAAGAGAGGTCATCGCGTTCCCGAAGAACAAGGCGTGCCAAAGCCTGATGGATGATGCACCTAGCCCGGTGAATCCGAAGCAGCTTAAGGAACTGCACATCGAGCTGGATGTGCCCAAGAAGGGATAGGTCAATCCCCTACTTTTTTACCCCACTTCCCTATAATTACCTGCTAGTGCCCCGACCATGAAGCACTTATACAAGAAAATAAAAGCCCCGTTCCTCGAGCTCGAGAAAGAACTCGACAAGGAAGAGAGAATCCTGCTTAGGAACGCCAGGTACTTCTTCGCCTTCTGTATACTGGCAATCGTATCTGTTTTGATTTACTACTCGCGCACCGGTGAAGAGTTCCTGCCTCTGTTGATTCTGGGAATCATTACAGCCGTTTTCTGGACACACTCGGACAAAACCGGGAAGATATTCATGATAACCGCGGCGTCGATCGGATTCATACATGAAGTGATAGGCGGCATGGAGGGCTGGTTCGTCTATTCATCTGGGGCCGTCTTCCAAACGCCTCTTTGGCTAATCCCGGGATATGCCGTGATGTATTGGGCCTGCTACAACCTCTGGAAGCAGGGTAAAAAGAAATACCGTGTCAAGGAAAGGAACTTCAAAATCCTCGTGGTTTCATTGATAATACTGACATTCGTCCTGGACGCGACAATAGGCAGCTTCAGGCCAGACTGGCCCTTCGATTTCGTGTTCATCGGCATAATACTGCTTTTGTTCAAGGTCCGGGCGGAGAGGCACCTTGCCCTTGTGACATGGGCGATGGTAGCCTTCAACGAGTTCCTGGGATTCAGTCTTGGGGCATGGCAGCACTACTCTTACGCAGGACAGGTCAGCACACTTGCAGGACCCGTTAACATACACGCTACCGGGGTCGCTACAGGTTTCTCTTTCACCGGGATAACTGCCTCATACCTCCTGTTCCTCTGGATAAGCCTGAGGTTCGTGGCGTACGTAAAGGAAAAGAAGCTGCCATCGCTAAGGGAATTCGCACTGTTAACAGCAGCCCTGGCATTGAAGGCCTACACCTGGTTCACGACCTCGACAATACTCGCGATGCTGTTGGCAGGAAAACTGCTCTGAGTTTTATTATTCGCCTTTCAAATATCCAGATTAGAAAATGTACGACCTAGCCTTGATATTGTTAGTGATCTTTGGAGGACAAGCCCTTGGATCACTTTTAGGGCTGATAAAGAAGCCCAGTGATTACCTTCTCCACTCGTCCCTCGCATTCGCAGGGGCGATGATGATCGGCATATCCTTCCTCGATCTCATCCCGCTGAGCGCGGCGCTCACTTCTGTCGAGACTGTCGTCATATCCTTCATCGCAGGCCTCCTTGTATTCAGAGTCGCAGACCATGTCATCCCGCACATACACCCGGAACTCCTTAAGGAGGAGCAGAAGAGCGTCAAGAAGAGCGTGAATATGCTCCTGGTCGGCATAAGCCTGCACAACATCCCAGAGGGCCTTGCCGTCGGCATCGGGTTCGCGGTAAATCCCGCTATGGGCATGGTGATAGCCCTTGGGATCTCGATCCAGGACATACCCGAGAACCTTGCCACCATAGTCCCTCTGTACTGCCTCAACAAATGCAGGTCGAGGTCTTTCTTTATAGTGATGGGCACTGTCCTTTTCGAGCTCTTGGGGTTCCTGCTGGGCTACTTCTTCCTCGGTGGCGCGTCACTGGCAGTAGTCGGCATAGCCCTTGCGGTGGCTGCAGGGCTCATGACATATATCTCATTAGACGAACTTCTACCGTCTGCGCAGATAAAAGAGCGCCCGATAGCTGGGATTATAAGTATCATTCTGGGAATCGCTACCGTCATCGTGCTAAGCTTGCTGACAGGCGCGCCTTTGCCGAAATAATAAAAACATTTAAAACCTTTTCATATCTAATTAATCATGGGGTTCTTGGATAGTCTACGTGGCGGGAAAGCGCAGCCTGCGGAAGAACAGATAGTTTTCTCTGAGCTGCCCGACTGGGTGGAAGACAGGAAAACCTATCTAGAGCGGAATCTGGAAGAGAGACTGTCACCATACCGGAAAAAACTGCCGGAGGCTGTCAAGGGAGTGCACGAGAAACTAGAGGAGCTGCAAAAGGCCCATGTGAAGAAGGAATTGCAGCAAAGGATCGACTCCATAGTGACAAGTTCCAGGGACAACTATGTGACAGGCATGGAGAAGGTCCTCTTGAGCATAAATATTTCGGAAAATCCTATGGAACTCTCGGAGAACCTTATGAAATCCCTGACGGCAATGAAGGGGCTCGACCTGAAATACAGCGACCGCGTCGGTTTCGGCTTCCTGGAGCAACTGTCGAAGATGAAGAAGGAACTGAACAGACTGGTCGACCTCGCTAACAGCATGAACACGTCCCTGGGCGAAATGAAGTCAAAGCTCACCATTCTGTCGGAATTAGAGGGAGAAGTCAAAACCGCTGGCGACGAGCTCGAGAGGATAAAGCGCTTGGAGGACAGAAGATCGGATCTGGTAAATGACACCAAACTGACGAAGGCGGACATGCAACGGAAGGAAGGCGAGATAGAGAGGCTTGAGGCAAGCGACAGGGCGGAGAGGGTCGATGCGATGAAGACCGAGCTTGCGGATTTGAGCCAGAAGAGATTGGAAATCGAGAACTCTATGCTAAATGTCTTAGGCCCGCTGAAAAGGGCGTTCAAGATGTATGCACGCGCTGCGAGCGAGGGCAAGGCGAGCGGCGGTTTCAGTGCTGAGAAATACGCTGAGGACCCTGTCGGGATTTACCTGCGCGGCGACAACACGCTGCCGGACCTGTTGGCAGGGGTGCAGAAAGCCCTACAGGCGAGGATATTGGAAACCGATAGCGTAGAGATAGACAAGACCCTGAAGAAGATAAGGAATATAAGCTTCTCTTATACCGACAAACTCCGCTCGGAGTATACTGCCTTAATCTCTACAATACGCGGTCTCGACGTGCGGATAGCAGAGCTGGACATAGCAAAGGACATTGAGAAACTGAGGCGGGACATAGATAGCCTCAAGGATAGGATAGCAGCTAACGCGAAAGAGATAGAAAAGCTGGAGACTGAGATAAAGGACAAAGGCGCGAAAGTGCACGGTATCAAGATAGATTTGACTACGAGAATATCAGAATTCGTCGGGCGCAAAGTCAATATCGTATAAACTATCTGAAATCTAAGTTTGTATCTCACAGGTTGGCTAATCTAGAAATCTACAGGGTCAGTCGTAGCGTAATGGTCGTAAAACGCGATCGGTAGGGTTACTGCGCCGTATTTCTTATGTCGGCAGTCTGTATGCTCCACTCTATCGCATGTCTGTCTCCTCTACTTTGTCTAATCTAACGTTTCCTAAACTGGTTCGCAGAAGAGGTCTCCCAGTTTTTCTTGTCAGCGGAAGTTTCCACCTGGCCCCATATCCTAACAGCTGTGCTTGCTTTCTAGATGCTCCGTCTAGGTATATCATATGATCATACCCCTGATTGGCTTCTGTTAAAAAGACTGAAACCCTTCTCCCCGCTGAGGGCCTGAAATTTCCCCTGCTCTTTGTCAAGGTTCCACTAAAACGAACAGACTTGGGATAAATCTTACCAACTTCTCCTGTTCCGAGGTTAAAATGTTTAAAAACCGCGCTTCTGAGTCTGGCCATTTTTATCATACTTCTAATCTTTCAAAGTATAAAAACGGTGGAAATCTCGTATTCATGCACAGTATTCGAACTATATATCAACTATCCAGTTCTTCATCTCCTCCAGGCCCTCCTTCAGCTGAGACGGAGTCTTCCTGCCTGTTTGTGACAGCCAACCTGAGTCCGGGAAATCTTTCTCTATCAAAGGGTCCGCTATCTTTGCGCGTTTCACGAACTCGCCCAGGCCGCAGTTCCTTATTATGCTGTCGCGGGGCTTGAAGACGCCGGACCATACGGCCCAGACCTTGAAGACGGTGTCCGGGAACCTGCCACCACCCATGTCGACAGCCAGGACATCGCACTTTTTCGTGTGTTTAAGGACCTCGTCTATCGTCTTGAAGAAGCGGACGTCGCCGCGCAGGAATGTAACGTTCTTGGGCTTTTCCTTAAACGCGTCCTCCGCCTGCTTAGACTTGTCGATTGCTATGACTTTCTTAGCCTTTTTCGCGATCATGCGCGTGCTCTTGCCGGTGTGCGGGCCTATCTCTATGACTGCGTCACCTGGCTTTATCGCGTCGCAGACTGCCTGGTGATACCGCGCCTGGCTGTACACTAGGGATATCATACTAGAGTTTATTGTTTAAGCAGGTGAACTACTCCGGGCTAAAACCCGTAGCTTCCTGCTTCAACGACCGGACTTGCCAAAAGAGGTAGAGGTCCAATCTCCACAGGCGTTAATTCGGGCGGTCCCCGCCCTATATTATCTGTTAGAGGTTGGTGATATAAAAGGTTGGTTGCGGGTCGTGAGCAGTGAGCAGTGTTTACTCACGCATGTTTTTATTTGTAGCGATGTATAATTAGGGTCGCAGTCATCCCCGGCTAAAGCCGGGGGAGTCCTGCGAACTTTTGATTAAATATCTATGGATTGTGCAGTATGCGGGACGGAGCTGAAGAAGGGGCTCATGGACAAGATCCGTGGCACCTACATCAAGGACGGGAAGAGGCTACGGCCCGTCTGCCCGAACTGCCAGAAAGAGGGCGAGGATAAACTGAGGGAGAAACTTGGCAAAAAAATCTGATTCGGATGTGACGAAGCTGAGGGGGGAGATAGACGAGATAGACCTAGCCATTCTACAGTTGATAGCGAAGAGGCGCGACATCGCGCTTGAGATAGCCAAGACGAAACAAAAATCCGGGCCGCAGGACGACGAGGAGCGGCTGAAGCAGGTCTTGAAGAGAATCCAGAAGAGGTCTAATGAGCTTGATTTAGACGAAAAGGAGATGAAGGCACTGTGGAAGGTTATGATAGCTTATATCATAAGGGAGCAGATGGAGAAGTACCCGTACTGAGCATAAAACAAGGTTTTTATACTCTCCTGAGCAAAATCGAAAGATGAAACTGCTTTTGTATATACTCTTGGTAGGTTTGATGCTCTTGGGAGTGGCATCAGCGACAAGCGGTTGCTCGGCTGCAGCAGACACAGGACCTAAGGAAGGCATTACGTGCTGGTTAATAAAGCCAGCTGAGACTGTGACGGGCGACTTGGTGACCATAAACTGCACCAAGTGGACTAGCCCCCCGTATGTAGAATCACCACTTAAAGGCGCCAGCCTCCACATAACCGTCTATGACGAGAACTTGAATATTACAGAGAACTCATACGCCGAGATGAGTGGCGGGAGATATTCTTTCACGCCCAATGACGCTGGAAAGTATTTAATACAGATTGGCGCCTACAGCGCCAACTTCACTGTTGATGAAAACCCAATAGTCGACAGCGGGCTCATAACCGGCGCGGTGGTTGCGGTTAATACCCCTCCGGCTACGCAAACGATAGAGTTCCAAGGGACGAACAGCACCGCGCAAGAGACGCCAGTAATCAATAAAGCTACGCCTAGCTTCAATAACTTCCTGAATGTCGTCATGAACTGCACTGACACGGAGAAAACTAAGAAGGACGTTCCAAGCTTCATGCTGCTGATCGTCGGTCTTCTTATATAGACCTTAATTCGATGAAAAGCTCTTATAGAATCTTCACCGTTAGTGGTATTGATGTTAGGCTCCACATAACATTGCTAGCCCTGTTCCTGCTGCCGTTCCTGGAGCTTGGCTCGGATAACGGAACTGTGATTTTTGCATACGACCTGTTTTTTCTGCTAGTGCTTTTCTCATCGGTGCTTATCCATGAGCTGGCCCACTCACTAGTGGCGATCAGGAATAAAATAAAGGTTAAGGAGATAACACTTTGGCCTCTAGGGGGCATATCCAGCCTCGGTTATATCAAAGGGGCGTGGAAAGAGCTGAAGATAAGCCTGGCAGGCCCTCTGTCCAGCCTCGCCATAGGATTTTCATTATTGCTGGTGGTGCTGGTGCTGACCGGATCCATGTCGATAATCAATACGATCGTTTCTGGCAACCTCATGGAGACTCCATCACTGCTAAACTTCGTAGTTCTTGGCGCCTACGTGAACATCGTGCTCGGACTGTTCAACTTGTTCTTGCCGATCTTCCCGATGGACGGCGGCAGGGTCCTGCGCTCGATGCTTGAGATGCTGACGAACAGGGCAAGGGCGACAAAGATCGCTGTTGTGATCGGTCAGGGCTTCCTAATAGTCTTCATAGCCCTGGCAGTGATGGTCGGCAGTCTGTGGCTGGTTTTCCTGGGCGCGTTCCTGTTCCTGGCCGGCATCTCGGAGCTGAAATTGACTGAGCTCGGGTCGGCCCTGGAAAAGGTGGACCTTAAAGGCGCGATAATCACAAACCTGGTGGCGTTGAGCCCAGATTTAAAGATCTCCGAGTTCTTGCAGATAGAAAAGCCGCTGCAGAAGATATTCCCGGTGCTCGATGATGACTGGAAACTCATGGGGGTATTCGATTCGAGAGGTTTAGAGGGTAAGGAAGGTACTGTTAAGGACCTCATGCAGACGGAGCTCCCGGCCATCAGGCTGAGCGATGAGAAGGACGAGGTATTGGCAAAGGTCTATGGCAATGGCTATGCGTTCGTCCTTGACGAAAAGGGCATGCTCTACGGCATACTGACAAGGCAGAATCTTGATGGGGTTCTAAAACAGGGAAGCTAATAGACCTTGTCCGGGTCGAAGAGTTTCTCACCGACTATCTTTCCGTCAAGGGTCTTGTGGAAGCAGGTATCATAGCCTTCGTGGCACGCACCCCCGGTCAACTCGCAGATATACAGGAGCGCATCCTTGTCGCAGTCAACACGCACCTCCCTGACCAGCATGACGTTGCCGGACTTTTCGCCCTTCCTCCACAGTTTCTTTTTTGAAGTTGAGTAGAAGTACATCTCACCGGTTTTTTTTGTTTTCTCAAAAGCCTCCTTGTCTTGGAAGGCGACCATTGCGACATTCTTGTTGTCGATATCCTGCACTACTGCTATCACGAGCTCCTTGCCTTCGATTTTCCGCTTCTTAAGGTCGTTCCAGTCCAATTTCCATCAAAAATGCAGGTTCCTCGAGAACAAGTATCTCCTGCGACTTCCTGAAACCGAGGGATATGAAGAACTCCTGCGCAGCTATATTAGACGCTTTCACTTTAATAATGACTCTAGATCCTTTCATTCTCCGCAGGAACTCGAAAGTCGCGTCCACTAGCAACCTGCCAAGACCCTGCCTTCGGCACTCAGCGCGAATGCATATCGGTCCAAGTTCTGCCATCTGCAGGTTCTGGTAATTGATTCCGCAGAATCCTATTATTTCCTTATTATCCTCGAGCACAAAGAGTTTGTATTTCGGGTGGCTGCATAACCGCTTAAGGAATTCAGATGTTACACCACTGAACTGGAAGAAATCAGCGTTCTCATTGCTCAGTTTGGCAACGGCCTCTGCGTCAGATTCCTTAAACTCGCGGATTTTCATGTCAACCTTTCATACGATTATATCTGCGCAATACATCCATCTATGCACGGGCAGATAATAGTAAGCGGTTAGACTCTAACCGCTACCCCATTCTTCTTCAGATATTCTTTTACTTCTTTAATCGAGTACTGCCCAAAGTGGAATATGGAAGCTGCAAGTGCTGCGTCCGCTTTTCCTTTAGTAAATGCATTCAACAGGTGCTCCGGCTTTCCTGCTCCGCCTGACGCGATGACGGGAACTGAAACTGCTTCTGATATCGTTCTGGTCAGTTCTAAATCATAGCCTGTTTTCACTCCGTCCGCATCCATTGAGGTCAGTAGGATCTCTCCTGCCCCCAATTCCTCAGCCTTCTTTGCCCACTCCACAGCATCCTTGCCGGTGTCCTTCCGTCCGCCATAAGTCCAGACGTTCCACGACTTGCCGGATCTTTTCGCATCAATAGCGACCACTATGCACTGGTTCCCGAACTTTTTTGACCCGTCGCTTATCAGCTTTGGGTTCTCGACGGCAGCGGTGTTTACCGAGACCTTGTCCGCACCGGATTTTAGCGCTTTGTTTATGTCGTTGATATCCCTTACCCCCCCGCCTAATGTAACAGGTATGAAAACGTTTTCTGTGGTCCTCTCGAGCACGTCCCACATGGTTCCTCTGCTATCCGCTGAAGCCGTGATGTCCAGAAAAACAATCTCATCCGCGCCTTCTTTGTAGTAGAACTCCGCTCGCTCGACAGGGTCGCCGGCATATTGTATCTGCTTGAATTTGATTCCCTTGACAACTCGGCCCTGAGGCACGGACAGATCACAGTCCAGGCACGGTATTATCCTTTTTGTGAGCATGTTATTTTAGTTCGACAATAGATAAAATCTGACATGTCTAAGTTGACTCCCACCAAACCCGGAATGACTAAGTGGAAGGCCCAGCCTATGGAGGAGCAACATGCCGCAAGGGTGCGATCCGATGCTAGCGGGAGGAGAAGAGTCGTAGAACGGGCGAGGGCGAAAGCAGAGAAGAAGATTGAGAAGGTCACTGTAAAAGATGCTGGCATTTCCAAGGGAGCTGCGGAGCTAAAAGCCGCTTTAGAGGAAGCAAAGATTATGAGTGAGAGGGGAGAGGACAAAAAGCCCCTGTCAACCGAGTCAGATGAGCTCTTCTTGGACCGAATGGCCCATGCTATTAACGGCAACCTCCACAACAAGCACCTGAGAGACGTGTACATCAGGATTACTGCCAAGGAGCTCATGAGACGGGGCTGGACGGAAGGGGGCATAAAGGCAGCTATAGCCGAGAGAACCATATTCGGCAAGCGGCTCAAATAAAGCCGAGCAGCTGCAAATCCGTATTTTATACCCAGAATCGTAAAAATACCGGTGGATAAGAATTCTGTTCTACAGGCTCTTGCAGACGCAAATGTTGTCAAATTCGGGGAGTTCACCCTGGTCAGCGGTGAGAAGAGCCCGATTTATGTCGACCTGCGCACACTGCCGTCGAATCCGCAGGCATTTGACACCGTGACTACTGGACTTGCGGAGCTGGCAAAGGGTGCGACCGTGCTGGCGGGGATAGAAACCGCAGGCATACCGCTCGCCGCAGCCATGGCGATCAAGCTCAAGAAGCCGATGATATATGTCAGGAAAAAGCAGAAGGAGTATGGGACAAAATCGCGCATAGAAGGGATTCTCACACCCTCGGACAAGGTCCTACTGGTCGACGATTTGATGACGCGCGGTACGAGCAAGATGGATTCTATAGAAGCAGTGAAAGAGGCTGGAAACGATGTAAAAGACCTCGCAATCGTCTTAGACCGAGAGCAGGGCGGAGCTGAGGAGCTCGCAAAGATAGGCGTGAAACTCCACAAGCTGGTGACGCTTAAGGAACTGCTGACTTACATGGCAGGCAAGAAGCTCATAACGAGCGAGCAGCACAAGAAGGTCCTTGATTATCTTAACAAAAAATGACAAGTGTATATGTAATCGGCGGCTCAGGCTATACGGGCGGCGATCTGGTACGGATACTCTTGAACCACCCCAAGGTTGACGAGATCCGGGTCAGTTCCCGACAGTACCAGGGGAAGAAGCTGAGCGAGCTTCATCCAGCGATAGAGACGGACCTAGCATTCGAGGATTACGACGCGAAGAAGGCGAATGCGGCTGACTTCGTTTTCACCTGCACGCCGCATACAAAGGCTATGGAATACGCCGTCCAACTGGATACCAGGATAATCGACTTATCGGCAGACTTCCGGCTGAAGAACGCACAGGTTTATGAGAAGACTTACCAGGTCAGGCACACTGCTCGCGAGCTGATACCGCAGTCTGTCTACGGCCTGCCCGAGATACACCGGAAGGAGATAAAGAAGACACGGATACTAGCGAATCCGGGCTGCCTCGCGACAGGTGCGATACTAGCTCTCTGGCCACTTGCGAAGAACTACAAGATAGAGAAGGTAATCATAGACTCGAAGACTGGGATAAGCGGCGCTGGACGAGAACCGACAGAGACTAACATCTTTGGCTGGGTCAATGAGAACGTGATTCCATATCAGGTAGCTGCGCACCGGCACATACCAGAGATGGAGCAGGAATTGGGGATAAAAGTACACTTCACGCCACACGTCGTCCCGATATCACGGGGGATAGAGACTACGGTACACGCCTTTGTGCATGGAGATGTCGAGAAGGTCAAGGATGTCTATAAGAAGGCTTACAAGGACGAACCGTTCACGAAGGTAGTCGACAAGATACCTACTGTGCTGGCCGTGCGGGGGTCGAACTACTGCCATGTCGGCGGTTTCACACAGGATGGAGACCGGCTTATTTTGTTCTCGGCTATTGACAATCTCATCAAAGGCGCTTCTGGCCAGGCCGTGCAGAACATGAATATCATGGCTGGGTTTGATGAGAAGCTCGGCATATGCGAACTGGGGCTATGCCCGTGAGAGTCAGATTTCTTAGGAACATGAATCGGGAGACTCAGGAAAACAAACCGGAAGTCCCCAGGGGGCTTGGGAGGGTAGGCATAACTAACCTTAGGACTCTGGTCATGACAGGCTTTGGCGGGCACATGTACAAGTTCGTCCCGACATTTGAGGTTTTCATCGATTTGCCAAAGGACAAGAAGGGTGTGCATATGTCGAGGCTGGTCGAGTCGATAAGCGAGGTCGTGACTGATGAGGCTGCTTACAAGCACGAGACATTCGAGAACCTTGAGAGGGGTATAATAGAGGAGCTCTTCCAAAAGCACCCGTTCTCGCATGCAGAGGTAGAGCTGAAAGCCGCGCTGGTCGTTGAAAGGAGCACTCCGGCCTCAAAGAAAAAGACTATGGAGGCATATGATGTTTTCGTGAAGGTCGTCTACGAGAACGAAAAATACCGCAAGGTGCTGAAGGTCTCTGCAATCGGCAACACCGCGTGCCCGCACTCGAAGGAGAACACGGGAAAGCCGCACATACAACGAGCGATAGGCGAGTTGGAGATAGAGTGCGACTTTGACAAAAAAGTCGGCCTTCATGACATGATAGACTGCGTCGAGGGAGCCTTCTCCTGCCCGGTTTACACCCTTGTCAAGACGGAGGATGAGAACCAGATGGTGAAAAGGATCTATGACAACCCGAAGTTTGTCGAGGACGTGACCAGGGACATACTCGACTCAGCGAAGAAGAAGTTTAAGGGCTGCAAGATAAGGGCGAAGACCGTTTCGCAGGAGAGCATACACCGGCATGATGTTGTCGCCGAAGGTTTTTTAGAGAACTGAAGCTTTTTCCTTAGTCTCTTTCTATAAAACAGGATGAAATTCTCAGTACTTGCCAGTTACTTCCAGAAGCTCGAGTCGACACAGTCAAGGCTGGAGATGACAGACCTTCTGGTCGAGCTTTTCAAGAAGACGCCCAAGGACGAGACGGACAAGGTAGCCTACCTCTGCCTTGGCCAGTTCGCTCCTGAATATGAGGACATAGTCCTCGGCATCGGCGACAAGATGATGATGCAGGCGATAGCAGTCGCCGCGCACCGCCTGCCCAAGGACGTCGAAAAGAGGTTTAAGGATGTCGGTGACCTGGGTCTTGCTGCAGAGCAGATGATGGGCACCGGTAAGGGTGTCTCACTGGCTGCGTTCACCGGAGAAAAGGCCAGCGAACTTACTGTGAAGGAGGTCATAGAGAACTTCCGCAAGATAGCGTCAGCGTCCGGCCAGAACTCGCAGGACATCAAGATAAAGACCCTTGCGGGTTTGTTGTCAAAGGCAAAGCCTCTGGAAGCGCGCTATCTGGTCAGGATAGCGCTTGAGACTATGAGGCTCGGAACAGGGGGCATGACCCTGCTGGACGCGCTAGCGACGATTTACGCAGACGACAAGAAGAAGAGACCTATAATCGAGAACGCCTACAATATCAGCAGTGACATAGGGCTTGTAGCACGCGAGCTGTCCACCGAAGGGCTGAGGGGCATTGAGAAGATAAAACCCACTGTGGGCAGGCCCATAAAGATGATGGCTGCACAACGAGTGCAGAAGCTCGAAGAGATACTGGAGAAGATGGAGAGGTTCGCTGTCGAGGAGAAGTACGACGGCGAGCGCATGCAGATACACAAGGACGGCAGGACTATTAGGATATTCTCGCGAAGGCTCGAGGACATCACTGACCAATATCCTGATGTCGTCGAACTTATCAAGAGTGGCGTGTCCGCAAAGAATGCTATCATGGAGGGTGAAGCTGTGGCAGTCAGAGGCGAGAAGCTACAGCAGTTCCAGGTCCTGATGCAGAGGAAAAGGAAGTATGACATTGAGGAGTACGTCAGGAAGATACCGATAAGGGTGTTCCTGTTCGACCTGCTGTTCTTGGATGGAGAGAATTATATGCCAAGGCCCTATACGGAAAGAAGAAAGAAGCTCGAGTCTATAACAAAAGAATCGAAAGATTTGACATTCGCACGCAGGATAATTCCATCCAACCTTAAAGAGGTCCAAAAGTTCTTTGATGAGGGGCTTGCGCGCGGGACGGAGGGCATAATGGCCAAGTCCCTTGCAGATGATGCGATATACCGCGCAGGGGCGCGCGAATGGATGTGGATAAAGTGGAAGAAGGATTACTTAGAGGGGCTTGTGGACACCTTTGACCTTGTTCTGATCGGCGCAATTTATGGGACCGGCAAGCGCGCGAAGAGGTATGGAACACTGCTCGGCGCGGTTTATAATGCAAACACCGATATGTTCGAGAGCTTCTGTAAGATAGGAACCGGTTTCACGGACGAGCTGTTGGATGAAATGCCGGACAAGTTCAAGAGCCTGCTGTCTAAGGAGAAACCTGCACGCGTTGATAGTGAATTGAAACCGGACGTATGGTTCGAACCAAAGATCGTGATGGAGGTTTCAGGAGCAGAGATAACTGAGAGCCCGCTCCACAGCTGCGGGAAAAAGGAGCTGGGAAAGGGACTGTCGCTGCGATTCCCGAGGTTTAAGCAGTTCAGGGAGAAAAAGCCTGAGGACGCGACCAGCACTGAAGAGGTCATACAGATGTACGGTGGCTAAAATGGGCAAGGAAAAAACAATAATCGAGGAGATGGATGCGGTAATCAGGGAGGCACTCGAGCACAAGCCTAAAGGAGACTCGGCACTTGGGATACTCGCGATGGCGTTGAAGATAGAGGAACTGACAAAAGACTACTATTTAGACCTGGCCAAGACTGTCACTGACAAGACCGGCAATGTTATGTTCAGATACCTGGCAATCGAGGAGACCGGACACATAAAGGAGCTCACCGTACAGCAAGAAGCTATTAGGAAAGACTCGAAGTGGCTGCTTAAGGAGATTGGTCTGGCAAAGGGAGCCTGCCCAATAAAACTGCCAGAGGAAAGAGAGGTCAAAACAATAAAGGAGATAGTGCCAAAGGGCTTAAAGATATGCAAGGATATGACGGACTTGGAAGCCCTTAAACTGGCTATCGAAGTCAAGAAGCGCGCGATAAAGTTCTACTGCACAGCAGCTTCGAAAATCGATGATCCTAACGGCAGGAAGATGTTTGCACACTTAATTGACATAGAAAACAAACACCTGAACGAACTCGAAGTGCAGTACGCTTGGTTGGACCAGACCGGCTTCTGGTACGACCCAAGCATGATGACTGACTGATTACTTGATTATCTTTTGGACTTCCTTAAACTCATCAGTCCCAGCCTTGTCCATAAGCTGGAAGATTATCATCTCAGTCGAGACCCTGTAAATCCCGGACTGCTCTGCGCGCTCAACGGCAGTCTTCCAGTCGCTCTGTTTTCTCGATGAGACTGCATCTTCGACCAGGTATACCTGATACCCCTCCTTAATTCCATCCAACGCAGTCTGCAGGACGCAGACATGCGCCTCTATGCCGCAGATTACGAGCCCTTTCACGCCCAACGCCTTCAGCTTTTCCTTAAACGCCTTGTTCTTGAAGCAGGAGAATTCCATTTTCTCTATTGCCTTCTCCTCGAACAGGATCTTCAATTCCGGAATTGTCAAGCCAAGGCCCTGTGGGTATTGCTCTGTGTGGATTATCGGTACTTTAAGAAACTTGAAAGCAGCGACCAACTTAGAGCAGTTCTCAGCCACACGACCCATCTCAAAGATTACAGTGCGGAAAGCGTCTTGGACGTCTATTACGACCAGGGCTATTTCCTTCCTGTTGGGAATTCCATCCATCCTTACATGGCCCTCAACACTTCTATCCGCTTCTCAATCGGCGGGTGGGTAGCGAATATGCTGTCCAGGAAGGTGTTGTGCGGGTCAGATATGAACAGATGAGATACTGCCTCGCTTACCTTCATCTTACCCTGATTGGTGTTCTTTATCTTCTCCAGAGCGCCTGCAAGACCTGGCGGATATCTGGTGAGTTTTACTCCGGTCGCATCTGCCAGGTACTCACGTCTCCGCGATATCGACAACTGGACGAGTCTGACTGCTATAGGCGCAATTATCGCAAGTACCAGCCCGACAATTATCAGCAAGCCGCTGTTCTTATTATCCCTGTTGCCGCCACCGCTATACCACATGCTCCTGAGGAGGATATTGCTCAATATTGCTACAAGTCCTACAAAGATCGCTATCATCGTGAAGAACCTTATGTCGTAGTTGCCTATGTGCGACATCTCGTGGGCTATCACGCCCTCCAGCTCCTGCCGGTTGAGGTTGTCTAACGCACCTTGCGTGACCGCCATCGAAGCGTGTTTCGGGTCCCTCCCGGTCGCAAATGCGTTGATCTCCTTATCCGGCATGACATAAATCTTAGGTACAGGGATGCCAGCGGCAAGCGCAAGCCCCTCGACCGTGTTTATCAGATAGATATGCTTTACAGGGTCTGCAGGCTTCGCACCCGTCGCGCTAAGAACTGCCCTGTCTCCGTACATATATGAGACATAGGCATCGATCACTATGAAGACGCCGGCGAAGATAAGTATAAGTAAAACGAAACTAGGGGCCAGGAGCTCCGAGAAAAGAAAAACAATAACAAGAAGGAAAGCCAAAACTATGCCTACAAGTAAAACGGAATCCCTCTTGTTCTTGCCTATCTGAGTGTAGAAGCTGACTGTGCCCATTCGCTTACTCAAACTTTACTTTTGGGACAGCCTTCTCCGCTTCTGCTACTTCGAAGAACTGCTCAGGCTTTCTGCCACCCGCAAACCACCTGGCGGGTATCATCTGAATGGTGTTATTGAACTCAAGCACAGCATCGTTGTAGAACTGCCTCGCATAAGCGATCTTGCTCTCAATTCCATCCAACTGCTCCTGCAGAAGCTTGAAGTTCTCGCTGGCCTTCAGGTCAGGATAGTTCTCTGCTACAGCGAATAAGCTTTTCAGGGCCCCCGTCAGCATGTTGTTAGCCTTTGCCTTGTCCTCGACGCCCTGCGCACCCAACATAGCAGAGCGGGCCTTTGTAACGTTCTCAAACACTCCCTTTTCGTGCTTCGCATAACCCTTGACAGTCTCGACCAGGTTCGGCACGAGGTCTGCCCTCTTCTTCAACTGCACATCGATCTGTGCCCAGGCGTTCTTCACCCGGTTGTAAGTCCCTATTATCTTGTTCTTGTAGTAGATGATCAGCCCCACAAATATGAGGATGACCAACGCCACCAACGCCAATATTACCCACGTTATCAAGTCTGTCATTTTCTACCCCTTTACAAATCACAAAGGATTAACGTTCTTTTTCCGATTTGTTGAAGAAAAATAAAATTTTTATGTCTTCTTTCTATAGTCGGAAAGCCTTTTCTGCGAGTGCCCGCTTGTCTTGATGAACGGCTCTGCGCGCTTGAGCGCGATGCCAAGAGACCTCAGATGCCTGCGTCTTGTCAGGCCAAGACTGTCATCCTGCAATGCGAGTATCCGGCAGGCAGTCGCCGGGCCGATGCCAGGAATCCTTATTATATCATCATAATTGGCATTTGTCAGATCAATTGGCTCGTCGAAGCGCTCCAAGGCAAGATGTATCTTCGGATCGCCAGACGGTAGATTGCCCCCTTTCATCACGTCCGAGAACTCCTTAAGCAGGATACCATACCTGCGCATCATGAAATCCACACCGTAAAGCCGGTTCACACGCTGGTCTGGCGTTCTTTCTCTCGACTGCAGCAGAGTCCCTTTGACCGGCCTGAAGGCGCTGTAGTAGACCCGCCTGAGGCCCATCTTTCCGTACTCCCAATCAGCAGTCTCCAGTATCTCCAAATCGGTCTCGTCTCCGGCGCCGACAACCATCTGCGTGGTCTGTCCAGCAGGCGGCTTCGCGTCTTTGATCCACTCCTGCCGCTTGATTATGTCATTGCCAAAGTCCTTGGAAGTGAGCTCTGTGAGGCGCGCGCTGTCCGGGGCTTCTATATTCACTGAGAGCCGGTCCGAGATCTCGCCTGCCTGCTTCACCAATTCCTTGCTCGCCCCCGGCAGGACTTTGAAATGCACATATCCCTTAAACCCGCGAGTCCGTATGACTTGGACCGTCTTTATCATCCTCTCCATCGCAGTGTCTGCATCCGGAGATATTCCCGAGGAGAGGAACAAGCCGCCGACCTGCCCGGCGGAATAAAACCTCATGAAGATGTCCGCGAGCTCTTTGGACTCATATGCAAATATCTTTCGCCGGCACGAGTTCTCGCAGTACTTGCAGTCGAGGCTGCAAGCGTTCGTCATGAGCGTCTTGAAGACAGGGAAGGTCTGCCCGCCGTCTGCGAAAGAGTTGTATATAGTGCCAGGGATTATATCGCTTTGACTGAGCGACGTAGAGACGCTAGAGCACAAATCCCATTCCCCTGCCTTACCCAAGACAACAGCCTTTTCCGAAATATCCATTAGAATTTCTCCTTAAGCGTCGTCTGCCGCCCGCGCAATTGCTCCTTGAGCAACGTGCTCTCCCTGACGAATGCCGAAAGCGGCAGCCGCAGCTTTGTGGAGACGTGCGTCAGCGCGTCAGTCAGTGTCTCGAATTCCTTCCCCGGCTGTGCCATCGCCGACCTGACGTTCTCCCGCACGTTGAAGACGCCCAGCGGGACGTAACCCTGGTATGCCTCTCTCAAGATGATGGCACCGGCCTGCTTCTTCTCGCGGGCCAACGCCTCCAGCACTCCGAACTTGCAGCTGTAGTAACATCCGCCGACGCGCGAGTACTCTGTTTTACCCAAATGCCTCTCATAATCGCTGAATATCAGCTCCTCACTGCCCAGGACGTGGAGGAACGCTTCCATCCACTCGTACTGCCACGCTGTCGGCAGGAGTATGACGGCGTAGTAGTTGTTCAGGCTGTCGAACTCGTAGACTCTGTACCGCTCTATTATATCGTAATGCCTGACCTCTTCCAGCAGCATCTTGCCGAGTATGGTGTCACAGGCCGTTATCGACCATCTTGTCGGCACAAGCCTGCGGTTCTTCTCGATTCCGAAAGAACCTACTGAGAACGCCTTCTGTATGCGCGAGAAAGGCGCGTCCTTGGTGTATAACTCTGTGACGGCATCCGCTGCTTTCAGGTCAGTGTCATAATAAGCCGTCTCAAGAGTGTGATCCCATTTCACTGAATCCACTTCGAACGCCTCCAACGGGGCGCTGGGCCCGTGCGACGTGTGCTCGTCGGTGAAGGAGGAACCCGTCGGCTTCTTTGAGAAGACAGCCTCGCTCTCGACTGATGACGAGGCCATTGTTATCTCCCTCAGCTGTTCCACAAGGCGGTCATCAAGTTCTTTTATGCCGATTTGTTTCTTCCCGCGCACAAGGCTCAGTCTGAAACCGACTATGTCGCGCGTTGTCAATTTCTTCGGTATCCAGTTCTCCGGGCTGTCGACTATAGAGGTATCGCCGTGCTGCGGGACCAACATTGGCCCTGCAAAGACCTTTGGGTAGTTCCAGCTCCCGATAAAAACAGACGGCGGGGTGCTCCCGTCCAGTTCAGTGCCTACATCCACTGGCCGCATATGCATCCGCGAGGTCAGCAGCTTTAGGTACTCCCCCTTTCCGCTTACCACCATTTTCAGAAAACCTGGGCGTTCCGATTATCTTGGAGCTGTACGGTTAAAAATATTGTTGTGAACTACTCCGGGCTAAAACCCGTAGCTTCCTGCTTCAGCGACAGGACTTGCCCCGAGGGGTAGAGGTCTCATCTCCACAGGCGTGAATTCGGGCAGTTCCTGCCTTATATTATCTATTAGAGTTTGGTGATATAAAAGGCTAGTTGTGGGCCGTGAGCTGTGAGCAGTGTCTACTCACGCATGTTTTTATTTGTAGTGATGTATGGTTAGGGTCGCATTCATCCCCCGGCTAAAGCCGGGAGAGTTCTGCGACCTTTGATTAAGACTTAACGGCAAAAATAATTTTTTAACATGTAATCCTTAAATTGTCCGAATAATTGCGCTGTGAGGGTGACGAAGTGGATAAAAGGCAAAAGCTAGAGTTCAAGAACCGGATTTTGATGATTGGTTATGGTTCAGTCGCACGGTGCACGCTGCCAATACTGCTGAAGCACATCAAGGTCCCGTACAAGAACATCACTGTCATGGATTTCGAAGATATGTCAACCCAGATAAAGAAGTGGACTAGAAAAGGCGTGAACTTCGTGTGCGAGAAAATCACGCGAGACAACCTGCCCAGGCTACTCGGAAAATACCTATCGGCAGGAGACCTGCTTATCGACCTGGCCTGGAACATCGACTGCTGCGAGATTCTGCAGTGGTGCCACGACAACGGCGTGCTCTACATCAACACTTCGGTCGAAGTCTGGGACCCTTATGCCGGCGCCTACAACAAGCACCCCACCGAGCGGACGCTGTATTGGAGGCACATGAATGTCCGCCAACTTGTTTCTACTTGGGAGAACAAAGGGCCTACGGCCGTCCTGGAGCACGGCGCGAACCCGGGGCTGATCTCGCACTTCGTCAAGCAGGGCCTAATCGACATTGCCGAACGGCTGATTGTAGACAAGAAGATAAAGGGACGAAAAGTCGCTGAGATCCGCCAGTTGATCGCAGATCAGAAGTTCAATCACTTGGCGCAAAAACTCGGCGTTAAGGTGATACACTGCAACGAGCGCGACACGCAAATAGCCAAGAAGCCGAAACAAGTAGATGAGTTCGTCAACACCTGGAGCATCGAGGGGTTCAGGGAGGAGAGCATCTCTACTGCTGAGATGGGCTGGGGGACTCATGAAAAAGAACTGCCTCCGAATGCCTACGAGCACAAAGACGGGCCGCGAAACCAGATCTGCCTAGCGCGGATGGGCATAAACACGTGGGTAGTCTCCTGGGTGCCCAATTATTCCATCCATGGCATGATAATCCGCCATGGTGAGGCATTCACTATCTCCGACTATCTGACTGTCTGGCGGAGGAAGAAGGCGATCTACCGCCCAACGATGCACTACGCTTATTGCCCCTGCGACGCCGCAATCGCCTCGTTGAACGAGTTCCGCGGGAACGACTACAGGCTGCAAGAAAAGCAGCGGATCATGAACGATGAGATCATCAGCGGGTCCGACATACTCGGCGCACTCATCATGGGACACCACTACAACGCGTGGTGGATCGGCAGCGACCTCAGCATCAAGAAATCGCGGTGGCTGGTCCCGCACCAGAACGCTACAACGACGCAAGTCGCCATCTCAGTCGTTGCTGCCGTGATGTGGATACTCAAGAACCCGGCCATGGGCGTCTGCCTGCCAGAGGACCTGCCGCATGAGTATATCCTTTCAATAGCTAAGCCATATCTAGGCAAGTTCATCTCGATGCCGTCGGACTGGACACCATTGAAGCACTACACCAACGCTTTTTTAGGTTACACTAATCTCTCCATCGACCGCAGCGACCCGTGGCAGTTCAAGAACTTCTTAGTCACTGATGGGGACCAAAACGGCTGGTCGCAGCACGCTGAAAAGCGTGATGAGGAGAGAAGGCTCCGCGAGATGGACAAGGACCAAGAGACCCTGCCTAAGTTCCAGGAAGTAGGGCCGAAAGAAGGGCCTCAGAAAGAGGCGAGTAAGTGAGCGGTCAGGTTTCCGGAGTCTTATTTGTAAGCCTTGAACTTCAGGCTCTCAAGGTTTATGCCGTTGTACTGCGTATTGCTGATTCCCCTATCCTCGTGAAGAATCTTCACCTTGAAACCGGCATTCTTTAGCTTGGCGATATAATTCTCTTTCAGGAGAGCGCCTCCGACGCATCCGCAGAGCAGGTCGTGGTCTTTTCTTTTCTCTTCCGGCAGTTCTTCCAGCAGGACTATATCGGAAGCAACTATCTTGCCGTCGTCCTTCAGAACCCTATACGCTTCGCTGAATACCATGTCCTTGTCGGGAGCGAGGTTTATGACGCAGTTGCTGATTATGACATCGATTGAATTGTCGTCCACCGGGAGATCTTCTATGTCGCCAAGCCTGAACTCCGTATTTGTAAATCCGTATTTCTTGGCGTTCGCCTTGGCTTTCTTTATCATCGCTAGGGTCATGTCAACGCCAATCACCTTCCCGCTCCTGCCGACTTTCTTGGCAGCCAAAAAGGCGTCAAACCCAGCGCCGCTTCCCAAATCCAAGACAACGTCACCCCCGTTTATCTCGGCTAGAGCCGTGGGGTTGCCGCAACCCAGTCCAAGGTTTGCTTCGGGAACATGATTTATCTCCTCGTCAGAATAGCCTATCTCCTTTGAGGTCTTCACATTGTCTGAGCCGCAACCACACCCATGCTTGCCAGATGCGATTTTTGCATAGCGTTCCTTAACGACCTTCTTTACTTCCTTATGATTCATTATGAGAATTAAATGCTCCCGCCGGGATTTGAACCCGGGTCCCCAGCTCGAAAGGCTGGGATGATTGGCCGTGCTACACTACAGGAGCAATGAGCGGGAATTTAGAAAAAGTGCGTATAAAAAGATATTTTAAGCGCATAAACTGAAATATACTGAAAATGTCTGTTCTGAAATGCATCAGGTGTGGTAAGGAGTACCCGCTCAATGAAGTCAGGTACAGGTGCGACTGCGGCGACCTTCTTGAGGTCTCGCACGACCTGGACGGGTTAGATGCATCAAGAGAGCTTTTCGACAAACGCCTCGGCAGTTTGAAATGGCCCTACGGCAGCGGGGTCTGGAGGTATAAGGAACTCATTCTTCCGGTGGAAGATAAGTATATAGTCTCGCGGCCGGAAGGGAACACCAATCTCTATTGTTCCGCAAAGGTCTCCAAATATGTCGGTCACGATAACATCTGCCTGAAACATGAAGGCGAGAACCCGACAGGCTCGTTTAAGGATCGCGGCATGACGACAGGCATGACTGCGGCGAAGATGCTCGGGGCGAAGGTGGTCGCATGCGCATCCACTGGCAACACATCAGCGTCGATGGCCGCCTATGCAGCGATGGCAGGGATGCGCGCAGTCGTCTTCATACCTGAAGGGAAGATCGCTTTCGGCAAACTAGCGCAGGCTGTGGCATACGGCTCGCGAGTCATACAGATAGACGGTAACTTCGACGATGCGATGGCCTTGGTACAAGAGGCATCTCTAGAACTGGACATGTATCTCTTGAACTCGATAAACCCGTTTAGGATTGAAGGCCAAAAGGCAATCGGCATCGAGGCTATCCAGCAGATGGGATGGAAGGTCCCTGACTGGTTCGTTTTGCCAGGAGGGAACCTTGGGAACTCCTCCGCACTCGGCAAGGCTATGATGGAACTTAAGCAAGTCGGGCTTATAGAAAAAGTACCGAAAATCGCAGTTATACAGGCGGAGGGCGCGAACCCATTCTACCAGTACTTCAAGGGAGGGTTCAAGAGCTTCAACGCAGTGAAATCTCCTGAAACGCTCGCAAGCGCGATAAAGATCGGAAACCCGATCAGCTGGAGAAAGCTCGAGTCGGTCATCAAGTGGTCGAAAGGTACTGTGGACCAGGTGAGCGAGCAGGAGATCGTCGATGCAAAGGCCATAGTGGACTCATCCGGCATAGGCGCGGAGCCTGCTTCCTGCGCGACAGTGGCTGGCGTGAAGAAGCTAGTGGAGAAGGGCGTGATAAAGAAGGACGAGTCGGTCGTCGGCATACTCACCGGCAATCTGCTCAAGGACCCGGACATCGTCATGAACTACCACCAAGGTACGCTCAAGGGACTGAAGTCGAACTTCGCCAACAAGATGGTCAAGATAAAGCCTACCCTGGCGGAGGTTAGGAAGGCGATATGAAATATATAGTAGTAGTCGGGGACGGCATGGCGGATTATCCCCTGAAAGAGCTCGGCGGGAAGACTCCGCTGCAGGCCGCTGACAAACCGAACATCGACGAGGTAGCAAAGAGAGGGTGCAGCGGACTCCTGCAGACGATTCCTGAAAAATACCAGTCAGGCAGTGATGTTGCTAACCTCTCGATACTGGGTTATGATCCAGACTTATATTATCCAGGCGGCAGAGGGCCGATAGAGGCCGCAGCGCAGGGCATTGCACTCAAGCCGGGCGACATTGCCTTCAGGGCAAACATCATAACTGTGGAGAACGGCAGGATTGTAGATTATAGCGCAGGCAAGATAACCAACGAAGAGGCAAGGCAGCTCATCAAAGAAGCAAACAGGGCATTCGGAGGAAAGAGTGCGGAATTCTATCCCGGGGTTAGCTACAGGCACCTTTTGGTTTTGAGGAACACGAACCTCGAGCCGGAGGACTTCGACTGCAATGCGCCTCATGACAATACAGATGAGGAGTATAAAGGGCTGATGATAAAGGGCAAGAAGAACGCCAAGGAATGGGCAGACAAACTCAACAAATGGATGTCAGACTCTATAGAGCTGTTCGAGAAGCATCCGGTGAACCTCAAGCGGAAAAAAGAGGGCAGAAGGCTTGCAAACATGCTCTGGTTCTGGGGGCCAGGCAAGAGGAAAAGGGAAATGCCAACGCTGAAAGACAAGTACGGATGGACCGGCGTCGTCATATCCGGCGTCGACCTGGTAAAGGGTCTGGGCGCGCTCGCTGGACTAAAGGTGCTTGAGATCCCCGGGGCTACGGCATATTTCGATACGAACTTTGAAGGAAAGGCAGATGCGGCAATCAAGGCGCTAGAGACCTGTGACTTATCATATTTGCACATCGAGGCTCCCGACGAAGCTGGACATCAGGGTCTAATCGAGGAGAAGGTAAAGGCAATTGAGAACATAGACAAAAGGGTTGTTGCCAGGATATTGGACAAGATGAAAGGAGACTACAAACTCGGTTTCCTGTGCGACCATGCCACGCCGATAAGTTTGAGGACGCATTCCAAGGATCCGATACCTTTCACGATAATGGGCGGACCGCGCGATTCTGTCACTAGGTATGATGAAGAGAGCGCGAAGAAGGGTGGCTACGGTTTAAGGAAAGGCCCTGAGTTCATGGACCTGCTGGCTGGGAAGAGATGAACCTGACGAACTGGATGGACGAACCCAAGGGCGAGATGCATGATGTCAAAAAGACAGAAGCCCCTTGGAGCGAGAAGTACCGGCCGGAGAAGCTTGATGGGGTCATCGGTAATCCGTCTGCTATCCAGGCTGTGTGCGCATGGGGAACGCAGTGGTCCAGCGGGAAAAAGCCGAAGAAGAAGGGTCTTTTGATATACGGTAACGTAGGCACAGGGAAGACTACACTGGCATACGCTCTCTGCGAGGAGTTCGGTTGGGAGGTCCTCGAGATGAATGCCTCCGACAAGCGCAACCAGGAGGTCGTTGAAAACATCGCAGGATTAGGTTCGCAGACAAGGAGCTTCAGTGGGGGCTTGAGGGCAGTGCTTGTCGAGGAGATAGAAGGGCTTTCGGGCGTCGCCGACCGTGGGGCATCAGGCGCACTGGCAGAGGTGATAAAGAACTCGGAAGCGCCTGTGATATTGACGTGTAATGACGTCGAAAACAAGAAACTCGGCGGGATAAAGGCGTACTGCGAGCAGGTGGAGCTGAAGAGGATAGCGCCGGGCTCGATAGTAAAGCGGCTTAAGGAGATCCTCGACAAAGAGGGCATCGAGGTCGAAGACGTATCCGTCTTGCAGAGGATAGCCGACAACTCGGAGGGCGATCTCCGCTCTGCGATAAACGACCTGCAGGCCACGGCGCAGGGCGAGAAGATGGTCAGGAAGGACAGTGTCTTCCTTGAACATCGTGACCGGCCGATAGATGTTTACACGGCAATGCAGAGAATATTCAAGTCGAATAACTATGCTGAGTGCAGAAGGGTCATTTGGGATCTTGACGAGGAGCCGAGGAATTTCATAGCATGGCTGGATGAGAACATACCGGTGGAGTACCAGTCGATTTCTGAGAGGGCCAAAGCGTTCAACCAGTTATCGCGTGCGGATATCTTCCTAGGGCGTGTGATGAACCGCCAGTACTGGGGTTTCCTTAGATATGTGAACGACCTTATGACCGTAGGGATTTGCTTCTCGAAAGAGAAACCTAACTTCGCATTCAACAAATACAGCTTCCCGTCGATGATATGGAAGATGGGCAGCACTCGGGCAAAGCGCGCGAAGGAAGCCGCTGTCGCGACAAAAGTTTCTCCGATTATGCATGAGTCAAAGAGAAGGATCATAAACGACTACCTGCCGCTTGTCGAAAAGGTGTTTGAGAAGAATCCGAAAGCTGGGTCCAGCATGGTCGCGAAGTTCGAACTGACCGATGAGGAGATGGAGTTGTTTTCCTAGGTGCTATTTTTATTCCTTTAGACATTAGAGAAAAACCTATGACCCTACTCTTCCACAGACTTGGCCTAGAGGCTTTCTGCCACGAGACGGAAGACTCTGAGAAAGTAAAAGCGGCTATGCTGAACCTTCTGCCCGTCAATGCCAGTGAGAAGGACATAAAGGAGGAACGCCTGGAAGGGTCCTTCGGTAACACGATACTCTCTCTGAAGATCTACTTCGACAAACAACCCGAGATAAACAAGATAACCGAGTTCCTCAAGGAGAATCTCCTGAAAGAGGAGATGAAGAGCTTTGTAGTCGATGAACATGTAAACGAGGGCGATAACTTCTGGATGCGCTTCGACAAGCAGAAGGCGTACAAGAAGGAGATCTCCCTTGGCGGCCCTGACACCATACAGCTGAAAGGCAAGGTCGCTGCTTTCCCTGCAAAAAGGGAGAGAGCGGTCTGGGTTATGGAGAAGTTCTGGTCCTAAAGGTGGTTTTATACCCCCTTTTTCTAATTATCAATTCCTTAAACCATGAAGACTGCGCTCATTCTTGCTGCGGGCGAGGGTACGCGGATGCATCCGCTGACTCTCACGAGGCCCAAGCCATTGCTGCCGGTAGCCGGCAAGCCGATGATAAGCTGGACAATAGACGCGCTCAAGAAGGCCGGGATAAGCGAGATATTCGTCCTTGTCGGCAGCAATGAAGAAAAAGTGCGCGAGGCGTTCGGCGGGCAGGTCAAATACATACACCAGGAGAAGCGCGAAGGGACTGCCCATGCTGTCGGCTGCGCCGAACAGTACATCAAAGAACCTTTCATCTGCATCAATGGTGATGTCGTTGTGGAGGAGTCTATGTTCGCCAATCTCGTCGAGTTCTACAATAAGAGAAAGAAGAGCATAGTGACGGTAACCCAATCAAGAATGCCAGAGAACTTCGGCGTTGTCGAAATGGGCAAAGACGGGAAAGTGACCGGCATAGTCGAGAAGCCGGAGAAACCAAAAAGCAATTACATAAATGCTGGGATCTATGTGTTCGAGCCCAACATATTCGAGCTCATAAAGAAGACCAAGAAATCGCCGCGCGGCGAGTACGAGGTCACTGATACCATCAGGATGGCCGAGTGTTACGGCTTCGTCTACGACGGTTTCTGGATGGACGTCGGCAGGCCGTGGGACCTGCTCGATGCTAATGAGTTCCGGCTGAAGAACATGAAAAAGGCTGTGAGGGGCACCGTCCAGCCAAATGCAATCCTAGAGGGCGAAGTAAATGTTGGCGAAGGGACTCTCATAAGGTCAGGCTCTTACATAATAGGTCCTGTCACAATGGGGAAGAATTGCGTCATAGGGCCGAATTGTTTCATCCGGCCGTTTACTTCTCTGGGCGACAACGTGCACATCGGCAACGCGGTTGAGATAAAGAACTGCATCATAATGAACAACACCAACGTGCCGCATCTGTCATATATCGGCGACTCGATAATAGGCGAGAGGTGCAATTTTGGAGCAGGCACGAACGTCGCGAACCTGCGATTCGATGACGCTGAGGTGAAGTTGAACATACGCGGCGAGCGCGAGAGCAGCGGAAGGAGGAAATTCGGCTGCGTAGTCGGCGACAGTGTGAAAACGGGCATAAACGTCTCGATAATGCCGGGCAAAAAGATAGGGCCGAACAAGCTCATACCGCCCAATTTCATAGTCGAGAAGGACATTGAGTGATTTTTCTTTGATTATTTCAAAATAAGCCGCAAAATGGTTAAGGAACAAGTGATGGATATCTCCCTAAGAAGGGGGTTCGTCTGGCCGTCGTTCGAGATATACGGCGGTGCAAAAGGGTTCTATGATTATGGTCCAATGGGTGCGCTCCTTAAAAGAAACATAGAGGAGCTTTTAAGGACCTATTATGTTGTCGAAGAGGGTTGCTTAGAAGTCAACTGCCCGACCGTCACTCCAGAGCAGGTCTGGATAGCGTCCGGCCACGTCAAGTCGTTCGCTGATGTCATAATAGAGTGCCAGAAGTGCGGTGAGCCATACCGCGCCGACCACTTGGTGGCTGAACACCTCAAGATACATACTGACGGCATGGGGATACCGGAGATGCAAAAGCATATCGCTGAGGCCAAGATAGTCTGCCCGAAATGCAAGGGCCCGCTGGGCGAACCCTATAGGTACAATTTAATGTTCGGGACCTCCATCGGTCCGGGCAAGACCAAGGTCACTGCTTACCTGAGGCCTGAGACGGCACAGACCACTTACCTTCCGTTTAAACGCCTGTATGCGACAGGCAGGGAAAGGCTACCAATGGGCGTCATGCAGATCGGCCGCTCTTATAGAAACGAGATATCGCCGCGACAGGGGATGCTACGTTTAAGGGAATTTACACAAGCTGAAATACAATTCTTCGTCGACCCGCAGAACAAGGATGCCGAAAGGTTCGGTGAGATCAAAGATATGAAAATTAAAATCTGGTCCGAAGAGCTCCAGAACGCTGGCAAGCCAGCAGTAGAGATGACGATTGGCCACGCGATCGAGAAGGGCATAATGAAGAGCAGGATGATCGCATACCAGCTTGCGCGCGCATGGCAGCTGTTCATTAAGATGGGGATATCTGCCGACAAGCTGCAGATGAGGCAGCATAAGAGCGATGAGAGGGCCTTCTACTCCAACGAGACTTGGGACGTCGAGTTCCTGAGCCAGGACTACGGCAGGGTCGAGATGGTTGGGGTATCCGACAGGACTGATTACGACCTGACAGCGCACATGAACTTAAGCAAAGTCGACATGAGCGTTAATAAGGATGGACGCAAGTTCGTCCCGCATGTCATAGAGGTCGCGTTCGGCATCGACCGGCCCGTGTATTGCACGCTCGAGAGCTGCTTTGTCGAGCAGACCGGTGACAAGGAGAGACAGTATTTCAAGTTCCCGAAAGCTGTCGCTCCGTACAGGGCTGCCGTCTTCCCGCTGGTCAACAAGGACGGGGTGGACAAGAAGGCCAGAGAGGTGTTTGAGATTATCAAGGATGCCGGATTATATGTCCAGTGGGACATGTCCGGGAGCATCGGCAGGCGCTATGCACGGGCGGACGAAGTCGGCATACCGTTCTGCATAACCATAGACTATGACACGCTGAAAGATGATACTGTCACGATAAGGGACAGGGACTCTATGCAACAGGAACGAGTCAAGATAAGCGACTTGGTCTGTAAGCTTAACTGATCACTTCTCAGTCAGCCACTCGATTAGATCCTCGGGAGTCTTATCTTTTATTTTGACCTGTATCGGACCCAATGTTATCTCGAAGTCAACGAAATTCACTTTGCCCTTGAACGCGGCTTGTTTGTTTAAATCAAAGTTTAAGGAACCTTCCTCAACCTTGTGCATCAGGAACGATCTAGCTGCGTCGCGTATCTGCTGCATTTTGAGCAGTTCCTTAAACGCCGCAAGGTCGTTTTTCTCCTTGCCAATGCCTTCCAAGAACCCGCCCTTTGCCTTAAACTCGAGATTCGGGAATATGTTCTCGAGCGCTGTGAGGACCTTCTCTTTGCTCTCAGTCGGCCGGACTTCCGCTCTTACAATCAGTTCCACGCTTTTATTTACCGATATAGAATATAAATGAGTCGCGGAAATGATATTCGATTACCTTCCATATGTCATCCTGCTTGCGATCAGCCCGGTCGCGGGCAAGTACTTCCTTAGGTTTGCTTATCCGGATGTCAAGACCTATGTCAAGGAAAGGAAGTGGGCGCTCTTCGCTGCCTTCGGCTTCTCGGCCTATGTCCCCGCAGTCTTCCTGACCCTGTTCGAAATCGTCATGCCGCTTTATTCCCCACTGACTGCAAGCCCTGTTTTTGACTACGAAGGCAATAGCATCGTCGCCATCATCCTCTTCTTCGGCATTCTTGTCCTGAACACATCAATCATCGATTTCGTTGTCACCAAGCGGAAGAAGACTACTGTCGTTGGCATACCAAAGCACGTTATAAAATACAGCATAGGCAAACAGATAGTAGAGACGAAAAAGGAGAAGAGGGGGAAGGAGATAACGAAGATAACGCAGGATCTGGAAAATGTGATTAGTGCGGAGAAGGAGGAAAAAGACCTCACAGCGCTGCTTGAGAGTATACGAAGCACTATGCAGGCAACCGCCACGCTGCCTGAAAAAGTCGCACCAAGTGAGCTTGAAATCCTCAAAGGTCCTATAGGCGAGCCTCTCAGCCCTGAGGAATCCGAAAAGTTCAAATCCGGACTAGAATCGCTCGAATCTCTCGATGAGTCCTCAAAGAAACTGATAGGGTATAGGAAGTTGCCATCACTGAAGAGAGAGGCGCTACCAGCTAAGAAGCAAGAAGAGAGGGAAAGGCTGATAGCAGAACTTGAAGAAAAACTGAAGCATGTCAATAAGGACGATAAAGAGAAGCTAGAGAAGGCAGACAAGCTCATGGAGGAGCTCAAGAGACGCATCAAGGAGGACAGGGAAGAGGCTAGCAAGGGTGAGGAAGTTTACGTAAAATCTGACATAGAGGATATAACAAGGGCTCTCAAGGAAATGAAGGCTGGTGAGGTGGCAGAAAGCGCTAGGAAAGAGCACCGCCATGGAAGGGAAAAGGAACCGGAGGAAGACCTCGGCGAAAGCCTCCTTGCCTACGAGAAGACTTATAAGTCGAGAAGAGGAGAGGACGATGTATGGCGCGCTGTAGCAGGAGACGTAAGACAGCAACTCACAGAAACCAGGGGTGAGACAAGGGGCAGGGCTAGAGGAGAGGTTCCAAAAGGCCCAAGGTGGTATGATAAAGGCATCGAGCAAAAAGGTGTAGAGGCTCCTGCAGAACAACCTGAGAACGTCGAATTATTCGAGGGCGATATGCTACAGGGCGGTGAAGAGCTTGGCGAGGGCCTTGGAGAGCTTGGCGAGGGCCTTGGAGAGCTTGGCGAGGGCCTTGGAGAGCTTGGTGACATATCTGATTTGGAAAATATAACGCAGGGTCTTGATTCCAGCGAGTTCGACGGGATGTTCGTCGACATGGGCGAGACAAAAGGAAGATGCCCGAACTGCGGCAAGAAGGGGACATCAGTCGTCTATTGCTCAAACTGCGGCAAGCCGCTCTGCTCAAACTGCTCCAAATCCGTTGAGGGGAGTGAGAGCTTCATCAAATACAAGTGCCCACACTGCGAGGAAGAGTTCGCTATGAAGAGAAGGATTCCTGCTTAAGTCTGCCAGACGCACACCTCGAATATCACGTAGCACATGTTGCCGGCTGAACCGCCTATCGAGCAACCACCGCTGTTCGTGTATGTCAGTGCCGCACTAGCGCAATACGGGTTCCCGACATTCTGTTTGAACGTCTCTACGCTGGTAACTTTGGGGGTATCGGGCGTGGCGTAACCGACTATCAGTGATCTTGGTTCTATGTTGGCTCCATCCGGAAGGATCACAAACATGAAGTTCCAACCGAGTTCTTTTGAGTACTTTTCCACCACATTTGATATCAGTTGCCTTGGCCTGTCGTTGGGCGTATTCAGCGTCAAATCCCCCTTTGACAACGACTGTGATACTGCGACCATTATGGACTTCTTGTAGAACGCGGAGTTTGGGTCCTGATCTGTTATGTGATAGAGCGAAAGGAGAGTATTCTGGGCAAGCTTTTGTGCGCTTGATTCTTCGTAGATTTGTGCAGCCCTCACGCCATAATCGGAGGATACGCTAAGTAGTATGACCGAGCACGTGGCGGCAACTAACATTAAGATCAGGCCGTCCATTATCTCAGCTTGCCCTCTTCTTTTCATCATCTTGGGGTATAGAGACTTACTCGTATCAGCGCGGGGTAGACGTCAAGGTCCGTACCGCCCCCCTTGAGGGCTATCGGGAACCTCTTGGAATGCTGATCAAAATTTGCTGTCGGTTCTGTGCCATAGACACATTCTCCCTGAGACCTACAGGGAGAATTTGGATCATCGCTAAGCGATAGAAGCTCTACATAGGTTTTAATGCCATATTTCCTTTCTATGGCCTGTATGCTGACGGCCGTATAACCGGTGCTGTATTCTGACAGGTCCGAGGCTTTTATCTTCGAGTTCTCCTTCAGGAATATCGAGGATGCATCTACAAGGGCGGACTCCATGTCGAGGTTCCTTTTCTTGGAGTCCACGGTGTCTATGGATATGTAGGTCGCCGAGAGGAAGAAGCCTATGCTTAGCACTATCATTATTATGGACGGGACGTCACCACTCAAAAAGCTGCCCTGACCCTTTCTGTTCATCCTTTTCATTATTCTGGCGTTTCTGAAGAGAATTTCATCATGCTTAGGCAGTCTTTAGACGCATCTATTCTTACGTGAACGACATAATAAATACCTTCCGGATGGCTTGTGGTTGATGCAACCGAAGTCACATATATCCAAGACGAATCCTTGGAAACGTTTAGCGACGCCTGGTTGCTTATCTGGTACCAATTGCAAAGTATCTCGTCCTTGCTGTCCGGATCCTTTACTAGGTTTAAGCCAAATTTTGCATATCCGGTTATATTCATATATGGATATTGCACAAACGTTAGGAATATATTTGCGTCCTTGTCTATCCTGAATGTGTAGGGTATGGTGTCTCTCCCAACAGTCAGCTGCGTTTTTAGATTGACTATAACCGTGTTGCTCACGCCTTTGAAGCTTATTGCATCGTCTATCTTCCTTGCTATCCTTCTCGCCTCTTCGTTTATTATCACCTGCGCGCTGGTTTGGTGAATGTTGGAGAGCATGTTAAAGAATATGCCAACAAGGCCTATTATGAAGAAGAGCATAATGGTCTTGGTAAGAATGTACTCGTACATGCCCGACTTGTTTCTGACTACGCTCATAAGGAACCTAGTATTTAGTTATCGTTATTTCATTGACGCCGGTCTTCTCTATGGAGAGCGGTCTGGACGAGGCTATGTACATGGATTTGTCGAATATGTCACCGCTGCCCGTCGTCAGCTCCGGCAGGACGTCTGACTTTATAACACTGTCTCCGCTGATGTCTATGCAATCGGGAACAGGATTCATCTTGTCGCCGCATCTGCGGGTCGCGAATATCACCCAACAGTTGTTCGGGTGCTCCGGGCAGAACTTCTCGCACTTGAAGTTCTCTTCATTGGTAAGTTTCCTTAGATATAACGCCTTTGCACAAGAACCTATTTCCTCAACCTTGACAAAATCGTGCTTTCTCGTGCCAATATCCCCCTTTCCCACAGTCGCTATAGTCTCTCTCAGCGTTAGGATCTCGTTGTCAAACCGTGTATTGCACTGGAAGCATTGCACGTTGTCGTATAGATAATAGCCGAGTGTCAGGGCCATGCCTAAGACTATGACATTTATCAACAACTGGAACGGACCCTCTTCAAAGCCTCTCTTTTTCATCTTAGGAAGGCGGGTTCAAGGCCAAAATAGATGTTACTTGCTCCAGAGGCAGGATTATGGTGTTCGGCAAGCCGTATACGTCTTGGATTGTTTGCTGGGTCGTCCTGGAAGCCTCCCGGAAGTAGCTCTTGGCCAATGCTATAGCTATTATTGCTATTATAGCCACGACTAAAATTTTTATAAGGGATTCCCCCTGAGCCTTTCTGTTACACAGAAGCATGGTCTCCTCGTTTAATAAAACGGGTTTGACCAACCCGATTTAGCCTTAACCGTGTGACGGGCTCTTTACCTGGAGCGTACAATCATAGTCGCCACTACCGCTTGTTGCGGCATTACACTCAATTTGCGCACTGAATTGTTCAGTTTTTGTTGACCCAGAGTTCTTAATCGACGAGGTATCAACACTGATCGGTGCAGCAGTGCCACTACATATCGATGCTCCTGAGAAGCAGCCAAAGGATATTGAGCTAACACCGCTGACCCTCCGCCTTAATGCCTCGCTGGTGAAAGCCTCACCCGGTTTCAGGCAGATATTCTGTGAGGTCGCCACCAGGCCGCCTTGAGCTCTTGATAAGGTGGTCGTAAGTTCGTTCAACGGGTCGCTAACGCAGTTCAGCTGTACCTGAGACACCTGTTGCAGTATCGTAGCCACAATAGCGAGTATCGCCATCGCAACTACTGCAGCTATCAGTAGTTTGAACGTATCGCTTTGGCCTCTTTTTCCAGTCATTATTGCCATCTTGTTGGACTCCTTTTTGGGTATCCTATTAACGATTATGCCAATATAAACTTAAAGTCAACAACTTATGGCATAAAAGAGCTTAGCTCATGCCTGCCATGAGTGTCTGTCCTGCAAAGAGCGAGGCGGCAAAAACGCATATCGCTATCGGTATTGTCCTGCCCATGACAACCATGATAGCTGTTTTGTTGTCCCCATACCTCACCTTGCCGGTGAAATAGGAAAGGATTATCACGAGGAGGATTACATAAAAGGCTATTATCGTCTGGAACTGTAAGGGTGATGCCATGCCCTCCATTGAACCGCCCATACCTAAGACATTCCCACCGAATGCGCTAGTGGCGCCAGAGAGAGCCTCGTTGCCCTGGAGGGCAGAAGATCCAGTGGTGGGGACTATCTTCATTATCACACCCTGCAGTGATGAAACCATCCCAAGTATTATAGGCCCTACGAATGTCGCCATCGAACTCATCATGCTGGTCACCTCGTCAAGGAACTTTCTCATGAGGTCGTTTATCTTCTGCACATTTCTGATCTGGTCGGACACCGCCATCATCGAGGCTGATGCGACCTCTGGGCCCAACTCTATGGAGTCCGTCATTATCTTGAATGCGCTTTTGATGAGACGAGAGGGTATATACTTCACTGCGCCATAGACTGGGTCAAAAATAGCCGACGTTAGAGTCAACCCAAGCACCATTACGTTCCTTTGCACATTCTCTAGCAGCTCAGTGGCTACTTTGCTTTCCGGCATGAATCTCTTTACATAACCCAATGCATCTTCAAGCGGCTTTTTCTCCGCAAGGCGGCTGGCTACTAGATACATGGCATCCTTGAAATCGAGCTCCATCTTCATGACCTTGTCTTGCGCGCGCAGTTTGTCTATCGATATGCCATAGAGGTATAATCCTACGGCTGCGGCGATTGCTATGGGCACGTAATATTGGAATAGAACCGGCGATTGCGGGGCCTTCCCCGTCCGTTCAGTCATAACATGTATATAATCTGGGGTGTATTGTAACGACTGTTCTAGAAAGTAGCCGCCCACCATTATCACTATGAAGAGCAGGATGCATGTGGCTAGCACGGGAATCTTCATTCCGCCTATTAAGGCTACGCCCTTCCTTGGAAGACCAGGATAATCGTCCGGTATATCTGGTGGCACATAGCCGCCTGGTCGTTTAGCTAGAACGAATTTGGCATACACATAGGTTACAAGCGGTAAGGCTACTAGATATACTGCAGACAATACTTCGATTGATGCTATCCAAGGAGTCTTTGCGAAAGCGCCCGCTACAGGCAGCATTATGATGATCATCAGCGGCAGGAGTATTGCTAGATAGAAGAGGTATAACGAAGGCTGCTTCATCGAGCGGGTGTAGAACTCCATTTTATCTTTTGTAGAAGAGAGCAGGTCCTTCAGGGCTTCGTCATACAACCGATTCCTTTCTGCATTGTCGGGCAACAATACTGAGGACCTTACGAGCGTTATCGCATGCTTGAACTCCTCGCTGTACGGCTCCCAGCGATAGGCCATTTCATCCAGCCCTTCTTCTATCGTCTCATATATACCAATCCTGTTCCTCCAGAGAACCTCCTTAAACTCTTCTGCTATCTTGCCCTCTCCGTGCTCAGAGGCGAATTCGACCGCACGCTCAAGGTTCGGCTGGAGGCGCATCTGCATGACCATATAGTTTATTATCTCTGGGACGTAGGTCAGTGCGCGCATCTTCTCCCTCTCCGCAGCGTTTAAGGGATACTTCTGTATGTAAATCATCATCCCGAACACCAATGCTACGGGTATTGCCAAGATTACCAAAATCGGCATTATGCCCGCCGGTTGTGAAGCGGGACGGCTCATTGTAGTCCCCCCCCTAACATTGGGGTCACAGTCCTCTGGGCAGTTGGTCGAATCCTCGCCACGCATATCGTCGCATATCCCATCTTTGCACTTGACCTCAGGTAGCGGCACTGGCGCTGATATCCAAAGATACAAGCCTCCAGCTATCAGGATTCCTATTATAAGCGCAATTACGCCAGCGGCCTTCGGGACAGCCATGACAACCCGCGGGTCCAGCTTCCATCCGAGGAAATCTAGAGCCTCCTTGTAGTCCTTCTGCAGCTCCTTTGATTTCTTCTTTTTCTTCCTTCCTTTTTGCTCTTCGTCAGTTTCAGGAACCTCATAAACGTTTGTCTTCTTCTTGACAAAGTGTTTCTCAGCAAACCTATAGACCCAGAAATAGAATCCCTTTTTCTTCTTCTTCGCTTCTTCTCTAGCCTGGTCCTTCTCTGCCTTTTCCAGATCCTCAGGGGCGGCCAGACTGCCGTATAGGCTTTGCTTGAACGAAATTGGGCTATCCCTATCCTTGTTATCTTCACGAGACATTTTCTCGGGTCCTCAATCTTCTGGAAGTTGAGCCTTATATCTTGGGTTTCTGGGGCTCTTTCATCTCCTGCTCGGCGTACTTCTGGAAGAAGAAATACATCATGCTCTCTATGTACCTGCGTCGCATGTTGTAGTACACCGCAAGCCCTATGGCTACGACTATAAGTATGAATATTGGGACCTGCGTAGCCCAGTAGGAGGGAACATCGAAGCCCAGTATGGTCGGGACGGTTTCAGGAAGACTGGCGGAGAGCTGGTTTACTAGCAATAGTAGGAATGCGCCTGCCATGAGCAGGAATATGAAAAGGAACTCGTTGCCCCAGCTGTTTAGGTACTCAAGAGTCATCAGCGGCTGGGCCTTTTCCGCACGTAGCATGAACTCCTTGTTTTGGAAGGGGTCTGCAAGAGGCATGAGCACGTTTTTCATAGGTAGATTAAGGGGGATGGGAATAAAAATAGACATGTGTTGAGAGGATAATAGTGGATAAAACTCGGGCTACTCACTAGGGATTAACCTAATAAAGACTAAGTGGAAGAACCACTAGGGCTCTTCCCTTTATCCGAAAAGTGCTCCAAGACCCTCGGCTGCTGACTCTTCTGCCTTTGCTTGGTCTTCAACGCTCTTCTTTGCTTCAGACTTCGCAGGGGCTGCACCAGCGGCTGGCGCAGCTGCCGGGGCAGCTACGACTGCAGCCTTCTTGACGGCTTCATCTATGTTCACGCCCTCAAGGGATGCTACGAGCGCCTTTATCTTGGTCTCGTCGACCTTAGCGCCTGAGGCTGTCATTACTTTTTTCATGTCCGCCTCATTGACCTTCTGGCCCGCAGAGTGGAGCAGCAACGCTCCGTATATGTATTCCATTTTGTTTTTAACTTGATGTTTTATCCTCAGTTTGGATCTTAGCCTCGGCAGCAAGGGCATTTGCTTCCCTTGCTGCCTTCTCTATCAGTATCGGCGTGGTCTCCTTGTTGAATATGCCGGTTTCCACAGCCAGGTTAATCGCGTTCTGGTGAGCCGTGATTATGTCAGCCAAGACTTTTTCCCTGCTGATACCTAGCACGTTAGCAGCATACACAATGCCTTCTTCGAGAGCGGCGCGTATGTCTATCCCTATCTCCATCGGGGAGATGTCCATCTGTGCCAGCACGTTTGCCAATTTCGGTGAGAACGTTTCGCCTTTCTTGATGACAGGTGAATCTTGAGTGACTACGATTATCGGGCCCTGTATCTTGGCCTTTATGCCAACAGCCTGCAAGTCGCCGATTATCGGGCCCGGCTTGAACGGCGTATCGCCTGCAGGTATGACAATGTCAAACGGCGCGGTCTGCCCGGCCTTCGCAGGGGCCTTCACCCTGCTGGCCGAAAACAAATGAGAGAGCTTGAATGGGTTGTTGTTCGAGAGTATGATCGCGGTCGGCCCGTCTATCATCTTTTCAAGCTCTTTGATGCCGGGCTTCTTGGCCTTCTCGAACGCGAGTGTTGCAAGCTTGTTCTTCACGACTTTTATTTCTACCTCGCCGTGGAACTTCTTTCGCAGCTCCTGCATCTGCTTTGACGGCAGGCCAGTGATGCTGGCGACCGCCACCACAGGGCTCGCGCTGATTTTCTTGGACAGCTCTTCGACTTCCTTAAACTTCCACTTTGCAGGCATTTTACATCAGTTTGACAGACGGCCCCATGGTCGTCTTTATTAAGAATGCTTTTATGTTGTTTTCCTTGCTGGGGAGCTTTTCCATGAGGGCGTTGTAGACTGCGACCACGTTCTTTGCTATTTCCTCGTCCTTCATATTCTCGGTACCTACGGCGCATGAGAACGACTGCGGCGTGTTGCCCTTGCTTCTCAACGCGATTGTGTTCTTGAGCCTCATTATCATCGCTGTCGGGTCGACACCTGGTGGCATCGGTTGCGGCATCTTTCCTCTTGTCGAGAGGAACTTGCCCCACCCCTTACCGATTTCGACCATGAGCGTTGTCTGTGCTATGAAGAAGTCCATGCCCTCGGCGATCTTCCTCATCTCTTTCGGGGTCTTCCTTATCTCCTTGTCGGTGATTTTCAAGTCTGCAGTCTTGGCCTTGTTAAGGAAATCTGTATCCCCAAAGACGCCGATTTTTAGTGCCTTGCCCCTTCCGGCCGGCAGAACTATCTTTAGGTCAATCCTGTTGGCAGTGTTCTTGAAGTCGATATTCTGCAGATTTGCGATTATGTCTATCGACTGCGTGAACTTGCGCTTAGGCGCTTTTCTTACTTCTACAAGTGCTTTCAGAACATCGCTTTCGTTCATTCTTTCGAACTACTGCGCAGAGGCAGTGCGCTATGTTAGAAAGGAGGGGTATAAAAAGGTTTACATGAAGCTGCCCATGATTATGTAGATGAAGACTGCCCATTCTGCAATCACCGGGAAAAGCGAGGAGACCCCCTTAGATTGGTCAGCGCCCCTTAGACCAGAGAAAAGCCAGAGCGGGAGCAGGAGAGTCGCCATGCTCGGGAATATGTTCATGGTAGGCCGTATAAGGAAACCCAGACCGTGGAGCAGGACTATAAATCCCCAGATGGGCAGAGTGACGGACAGCCTGTCTTTCTTTTCCCTCCTGGACCCCGCCCCTATCATCAAGCCGGCGAGTATCATAGTCGGCCAGTTAATCATTTTTATACCTAAATTCGTAAAAGAGTGTGAAAAATAGCTGTTGTTCTATTGGAACAACAATCATGGACATACAAATCTTTTTGGATATGGGCCTCGAGAAGCGCGAGGCAGAAGTGTACCTATCGCTACTTGAGATGGGGCCTAGCCTCGCGAGCTCCATAGCAAAGAAGACCAATATAGACCGCTCGGTCGTCTACAAGAAACTTGGCAGTCTTATCAACAGGGGATTCGCGTCATACCACATACGCGAGAACAGACGCTACTTCCAAGCAACCGATCCGCAGGAGCTCCTTGAACTAGCCAAGGAGAGAGAACATAAGCTCGAGGAGCTCCTGCCCAACCTCATCGCCATGCAAAAGCCACAAGCAGAAGAAACGAGAGTAGAGATATTTCGTGGCAGGGATGGGGCCAAGGCTATGCTCAACGATATACTGCGGCACTCAGCAGAGACTGGCGGGACCTATTATGGGATAGGTTACACCGCTGAGATGCCTGATTTCGTCGGGGCGTGGTATGACACATATACCCGAAAAAGGGTTGAAAACAAGCTGCATAGGAAGATGTTAGTTTCATACAAGAAGGTCGGCATGTATGCACTAAAACAACCATTGACGGAGGTTAGACTACTCCCAAGAGACTTGGAGTTCCCCTCATCTATTATAATCTATGGCAGAAAGTCGGCGATATACTATCCACAAGAAAAAGACTTCACAGGCATAATAATAGATAGCAAGGGGATAACAGACTCAAACCGGGCGTTCTTTGAAGCTCTATGGCGGAAATCCAGAGAGATCTGATTATTTCTTCTTCTCTTCCTTCGCTGGTGCAGCGCCCTTCACCGGTGCGGCTGTAGGTGCTGCCCCGGGCTTTGCGGCTATGGTTGGAGCTGCTGCGCCCGGTTTTCCAAGTACTGCTGCGACTGCGGGTACTGCGCCCTCTGCTGTGACCTTCGCCTCTACGGCAGGTGCTGCTGCCGCGGCGGCAGCCTCGGCTTCAGCCTTCGCTGCTGCCAGCTGCTTCTCAAGTTTTGTCTTTACTTCAGTAAATTGCTGGGCGAGGATCTTTTTCTTTTCGGCTGAGACATCTGTTTTACCAGACTGTATCTCCTTGTCGAACTTGCCATCGTTGACTGCCTTCGTCGCGTCCTTCGGCTCCATGCCTTCTACTAGGACGCCGATTGAGACGCATGACCCTATCATCGTCTTGACTGCGCTCTTCATCGACAAGCAGTTGAGCGAGTCCATCTTTGAGTTCGCTACCTTGATCACCTGTTCTATCGCGAGATTGCCGACCTTCTGGAACCTGGGGTTGGCTGAGAGCTTCTCGGCGCCTATCTCTTTCATTATCATCTGCGAGACTGGCGGGGAACCTGTCCTGATTTCGAACGAGCGGGTCTTCGGGTCGACGATTACCTCAACTGGCACCTTCATCCCAGCGAAATCCTTCGTCTTCTCGTTTATCTTTGCTACCACCTGGCCTACATTGACTCCTGTCGGACCTAGGGCAGGACCTAAAGGCGGTCCGGCGCTTGCCTTTCCGGCATCAACGAGGATTTTGATGGTTTGTGCCATTTGTCAGTTCGGTAGTTAGGGTAGATATATTTAAAAATCACTTCTTGTCAAGGACGTCTTCCTCTTCGCCGGGGGCGAAGTATTTTGCATCCTCCTCGGCAGCCTTCTCTTCATCTATATCTTCGGTCGGGAGGTCAATTTCTTCTGTGGTTTCCTTTGCTGCAGGCTCTTCGGCCATACCGAGGACGATCTTCTTCTCTTTTTTCGCAGGCTTCTCTCCTTCACTCCTGAGCGGCGGCAGCGGACCCTCGCCTATGACTGGACCCTTCTTGTCGCGCTCTTTCTTCTGGCTCTCCTCAGCCTTTTCCCGCGTGACCCGATCGACGACCTTTACGTGCATGCCCTTTGCGGTGACGGGAATCGGGACGGTCGCTTCTATGAGTTCTACAGTGACTTCTTCTTTATTAGTATCTACTCTTATGACCTTAGCCTTCTCGCCCTTGAACGGACCGGCGATCAGCTCGATGAGGTCGCCCTTCTTCACGTCGAGGACGCTGGACTTCGGTTGTAATAGCGGCCTGACTTCCTTTTCAAAATCCACTTCTCCTTTGACGAAGCCCTTGGTGTGCGGCACTCCTTGCACTAATTGTATCGCATCGCCCAGGTCGCGGGCCTCCATGAACACGTAACCCTTTATAGGGCCGGGATGGAGCATGGCATAGACGCCGCTGTCCGGCGTTGAAATCGCCTTCTGGTACAGCATGTCAACTACCGCATCCTCCTGTGTTGTTGTCGTCCTCAAGAGATAGAAGTGAGTTTCTTCCATGTTTAAACGAATTTGCCTTCGAACAAGGCCCTTATTATAAGGAAAAATAGCGCTATTGCCCCAAGCAGCACTATGCCCAAACCAGTTATCTTTGTCACCTCGTCGAACTCTGAGCGCGTCGGCTTCTTTGAGAGCTTCAATATGCGCGCACTCTCGCTCGGCAGGTGCTTAAGAACCGATAATACTGATGATTCTGTCATTCTGTTAGTTAACCCTAAGCTAGTAAAGCAGGAGTTTAGAAGTTATGGATATAAAAATAAGAAAAGAAAAAGGTCGGATGTAAATCAGATATAATCTACATCCAGGTCTACCTTAGCCTTTGAGCCGAGTGGCGAGTTGTCGAAGAACTCAGCCACTCTGACGCCGCTCAGGACGACTAATATCCTTACTGCGTTCTTGGTGGCCCCCTCTTCGATCTGACAACCCCAGATTATGTTTGAGTTCGGGTGTATCTTGGCGTGGAGGTACTCAACAGCCGCTTCTGCCTCTTGCAAGGTCATGTCAGGCCCGCCGATGACGTTGACGAGGGCTCGGTCCGCAGTCGATATGTCTACATCAAGCAGCGGCGAACCGAGAGCTTCTTCGAGGGCTTCAACAGCCCTATTCTCCGAGAACGTCTCGCTTGTGCTCTCGCCTATGCCGATTACTGCAGTGCCTGCATTTGAAAGTGCGGTCCTTAAATCCGCGAAGTCCAGGTTTATGAGACCCGGCTTGGTCACCATCTCGGTTACGCCTTTTATCGCATTCGCAAGCAGTTCGTCCGAAACCTTGAACGCCGAATTGAGCGGCAGGTCCGGGACAATCTGCAGGAGTTTGTCATTCGGGATTATTATTACCGTGTCGGCCACTTTCTTCAGCTTGCTAAGGCTCTCAGCAGAGTTCTGCCATCTTACCTTGCCTTCAACCGTGAACGGCAGTGTAACGACGGCAATCGTCAGGGCGCCTGCATCTCTTGAGAGCTCAGAAACTACCGGTGCGGCACCGGAACCGGTACCACCACCGAGTCCGCATGTGACAAAGATCATGTCAGCGCCCTGGAGCGCCGCGGATATCTCGTTGAGGCTTTCCTTGGCAGCGTTCGCACCGATGCTCGGGTCAGAGCCAGCACCTAGGCCGCCAGTCAGTTCCGCGCCCAGAAGGATCTTCTTCTCGGATGTCGCATAAAGAAGGTCCTGAGCGTCAGTGTTCATCGTTATTGTCTCCGCACCCTCAACGCCCATCTCGGAAAGTCTGGTCATGGTATTGCAGCCCGCACCACCAACACCGACTACTTTTATGGACGTTTTCAATCCCTCAAGCAGTTTCATGAGTTGCTGATCAACTTCACTTACCTGCCCGCCACTCTCGAAGCGCTTCCCTTTGTCGGTTGCGCTCTTGATGACCTTTTTCATTTTCTTACCACCGTATGTTTAGAATTTAGAGCGATTTTGCGATACCGGATATTAGAAATCCCGTCACAGTCGGATTTTGCCGGCTACGACCGGTATAAGACAGCTGGATTATTACGAATTAAAGGCTAAAAAAGCTTTAGAAACATAAGTCGGTCGACGGAGCGGGTTTTCCGAAAAGTTATACTATGTTGGTATTACTTAGTTTCTTGCTCGCTATTGTGATGCTGTCGGACATTTTTTATCGGGACTTTTGTAATCTACACATAATCTATGGTCTCTAAGACAGAACTTGAACTGCTGAAGGCTCTTGACGACACCAGTCTCTCAGAAGCAGGGAAGAAGCTTGGGCTCGGCGAAGGCGTCTATTCCGCAACCCATGCGCTGGCTAAGGAAGGGTTGATAAGCCTTAGAGAGGAGACTTCTGAGATTTTATCACTAGGCCGAGAAGGTGCGGCTTATGCCAAGGAAGGTCTGCCCGAACGCAAGGCCCTCGAGCTGATAAAGAAGGGTGCTGTGGAGATAAGGGACCTCGGCAGGGAGGCACAGATAGCCCTGATGTGGCTCAAGAAGAAGGGCTGGGCTGAGATCGACGGGGGCAGGATAAGGATAACTGATAAGGGCAAAACAGCCGGTAGGGGCAAGGATGAAGAACTGCTCGAGATCCTGGCAAAGGGTGAACGGAAGAAGAGCGAACTTAAAGGATTCGAAGAGGCAATAGAGATGCTGAAGGGTAGAAAGGACAACATCGTAATCAAAGAGGTCAAATCCTTCGAAGCCGAACTGACATCAAAAGGTAGGGGGGCGCTGGCTAGACCTGTGGAGGGTGAAGGCGTCTCTTCGCTCACGCCTGAGATGCTGAAGACAGGAACATGGAAGAATGCCAGGTTCAGGGAATACGGGATACGCGAGGCCGAAGAGATCTGGCCGGCGAAATTGCACCCACTGAAGATTGCGATTGAGAAGATACGAAGGATCTTCATAGACATGGGATTCACGGAGACCAGAGGGAACTTCGTCGAAAGCTCCTTCTGGAATTTCGACGCGCTCTTCCAGCCGCAGGATCATCCCGCGCGAGACCTGGCGGACACGTTCTATCTCGAGGACATCGAGTATGACCTGCCTGCTCAGCACAAGGAGGTCAAGGCGATGCATGAAACGGGCGGGGACACTGAATCGCGAGGCTGGCAGTACCAGTGGGACTCTATGAACGCCATGAAGGCGGTTTTAAGGACACACACTACTGTGGTCTCCGCGCGCAACCTGACGACGTCGGGGATACCCGCTAAGATGTTCTCCGTCGGCAGGGTGTTCAGGAACGAAGCGCTGGACTACAAGCACCTTGCGGAGTTCTATCAGGTCGAGGGAATTGTTGTCGGCGAGAACGTGAATTTCAAAAACCTGCTTTGGTATCTCAAGGAATTCTATTCAAAACTCGGCTTCAAGAAGATAAGGTTCCGGCCGTCGTACTTCCCATACACGGAGATGAGCTGCGAGCCGGAAGTCTATTTTGAGGATAAAAAAGAGTGGGTGGAGCTAGGCGGGTCCGGGATATTCAGGCCCGAGGTTGTTAAGCCTCTGCTTGGTGCTGAGGTTCCAGTGCTTGCGTGGGGTCTCGGACTTGAGCGACCACTCATGTTGAAGATGGGCCTTGACGACATAAGAACCTTCTACAAGAATGATTCGGATTGGCTGCGAAGCTATGATGTCAGGAGTGTGCTATGAGTTTTTTAGCTTTTTCACATTATATACAAGATGGCTCCACGAAGACTGAATATACCCCTGAGACAACCGCACAACACACTTCTAGGGGTGCCAGAAGCTGAAAGATTTTGGAAAGGCAGCGGGGGGCACGTAGTCGTAACACATGAGGGTTTAAGGCCCTTAGGTAATGCGGAGGTCCATCACATAAGTATGGTAATAGGGAGAGGCAAGCATGCCTTCCACTATGCAGTTTATCCTAGTGAAGTGCAAGGCGGTCTAAGGTTAGAGATAAAACCACGTTGGAAGTCATCTAGCACTCCACCTGGGAGATTAAAGTATAACTATTTTTTAGACAGGATAAACGATCCTGCAATCAAGGCGGTTATGGACTGGGCAAGAGCTTCTGGTTATGTGCCTGAAGGTTCAGTAAAGCACACAATATCCCAAACCGAACCAAATGCGGTTATCCTCTTTAAGAAGAGCAAGCAATGAGACTACGCCACGAAGATTTTGTTTCTGAAATAGGACTGAATGCGTCAAAGACTGCTGCGCTGATAAAGAAGGCCCTGCCGTTGAAAGCAAGTGCGCAGATATGGTTTCCACAAGGTCAGTAAACGAGAGGAGAACCTATCTTTTATCCCTTAATGTGTAGAAGAATAAACTATTGAAAATGTCACCGAGACCAAAAGGCTTCAAACACTCTGCAGAAACCAGGGCGAAGATATCGGGGACTCTAACAGGAAGAACCTTCTCTGCAGAAACCAGGGCGAAGATGTCGAGGGCTCTAAGAGGCCCAAAGAATCCTATGTTCGGGAAAACCCACTCTGCAGAAACCAGGGCGAAGATGTCGAGGGCTCAGATGGGAAGAACCTTCTCTGCAGAAACCAGGGCGAAGATATCGGCAGCTAGAACAGGCCCAAAGAATCCTATGTTCGGGAAACCCCCCTCTGCAGAAACCAGGGCGAAGATGTCGGCAGCTAGAACAGGCCCAAAGAATCCTATGTTCGGGAAAACCCACTCTGCAGAAACCAGGGCGAAGATGTCGGGGGCTCAGATGGGGAAAATCCTCTCTGCAGAAACCAGGGCGAAGATGTCGGGGGCTCGCATGGGGAAAACCCACTCTGCAGAAACCAGGGCGAAGATGTCGGCAGCTAAAACAGGCCCAAAGCATCCTATGTTCGGGAAAACCCACTCTGCAGAAACCAGGGCGAAGATGTCGGCAGCTAGAACAGGCCCAAAGAATCCCATGTTCGGGAAAACCCTCTCTGCAGAAACCAGGGCGAAGATATCGGCAGCTAGAACAGGCCCAAAGAATCCTATGTTCGGGAAAACCTTCTCTGCAGAAACCAGGGCGAAGATGTCGAGGGCTCAGATGGGAAGAACCTTCTCTGCAGAAACCAGGGCGAAGATGTCGAGGGCTCAGATGGGGAAAATCCCCTCTGCAGAAACCAGGGGGAAGTTATCAGAAGCAAGAAGAGCCTACTGGGCCAGGCTGAAACATGGCATACGATTGGCATTCAAAGAGCGCGGCTGGACTACCGTTACGCAGCGTGTAAGAGGCAAGGATAGAATAGAACACGTTGTAGGCGTATCTTCGATAGAAAGGGTTCCGGCAGAAGAACTGCAAGAACTAATCTTAAGGCTCCCTAAGCCAGAGCGTGCTCTAATACTGAAAAGGTTCGGATTTAGGGGGCCTGAAATGACCATCCCAGAAGCGGCGA